>Ga0315914_1009889_pt1 | contig 12083 bp, 5 predicted proteins | sample MpolenodulesMG_FD_203920 | JGI IMG/M metagenome (GOLD analysis project Ga0315914, IMG submission 203920) | Medicago polymorpha root nodule microbial communities from Los Angeles, California, United States - elongated nodules | ecosystem: Host-associated > Plants > Roots > Nodule | place: USA... | reverse complement strand
TTTTGAAAAAGTGGATCCGGAGAGAATTGAAGGAGATTACATAAATTCATAAGCTCCTTGTAAAGTCAGAGGGTAAGCTGAAAATTTAGGCTTATTAAAATATGGCATAAGCAGCTTATGAAACTATGATAAGCTATTTTTATTTATTTATCCAAACACCTTTAAAAAAGCTTATGGGAATAGATAAGCCCACATAAGCTCATAATAAGCCAATCAAAACGGGGCCTCAGACTGATGTGTTGGTTGATAGTGTAAATTCTAATCAAACTACTCTTTATATCACATATCTTTTTAATTAGGGTATATTTAAATCAATATTGAATTGATTTTTTTTGTCAAAATTAAGTGGATATCGGTTGTTAACTTTGATATATATAAAATTGATTTGTTACCTATAGTATTATGAAATAAAAAAATATTTCGATGAATTGTATACAATTTTTGGTGTACTCACTCGCTCTATTATCCAAAGAATAAAAAAAAAATGGTGTATGACTCAAGTCAACATCATTTCTCTAATCTTTATCATGTGTGACAGCATGTAACTGCCTTTTATCCGTTCGTGGATACTGGATACTAGGATTGTATAACCGCGTATGTTTGAGGTCGATCGTTGACCAAAATCGAGAAAGAAATTACTTCAAACAAATAGAAGTAACATATTATCATCATCTATGCATTTTTTTTTAAGAGGAGTCTTATTTGAACATCTATTTTGGTTGATAATTTATATGACAACCATAATTTATAAAGACAAAGTAAGTATTTGCACGAAAACCAAAGCAATAGAAAAATAAAGTAAAAAGTAATATGAATATGAGTGAGAAAGTTGTCAAAAAAATTATCATAAATTAAATATTTAAATATTATTTCTCATTTTTCAAGAACAAATATTGACGGTAATTGTTACTATTCCGTTAAAAGGGAAAAGGGTCAATTGTCGGCTCAAAGAGGACTAATGAAGTTTTTAATTTCAACTCTTCAAAATAACTGAATAAAGTCAAACATTTTTTAATGATATGATATTTATAATTGATTGATAATGTCAAAAGAATGCATCCCAAAAAAAATGTCAAAATATTTTTTTAAACAAATTAATGTGCACTTGATATTTTTACACACTCACTGGTTGCCATTATAAAATTTCATTACCCTGATTCTTTGAATATTATCACAAATATCTACGTTGTGAGGTGTAATTTGATGCATGAGTAAATATTTTTAAGCAAAATTACATTTTTAATTATTTAACTTAACTTTAGATAACAATTTGATTCTTTCTATCTTTTTCTCATCGCAATTTTGTTTTTTTTATCTATTTGTATATAAATTTTCAAGCTTCAAATCTAATATTCATATGCAAACATAAATAAAAGACTATATATTTGAAGGTGAGGGGCCGTAAGAAAGAAAATTGTGAATTTAAAACTTGAAAATTAATATGCAAATGGATCTAAAGGACGAAATCACAATAATAAAAAGTTAAAAAATCAAATTGTTACATGAAATGAAATTAAGTTAAAGAACTAAAAATATAATTTTGTCAACTTTTTAATATTAGAAGGGTATATCAATTAAACTCTTTTTAATTTTCGACAAAATCACGTCAGTTTGAAGGAGTCGAAGTCATGGATATGGACAATTAAGTCCACTGAGGTAGATGAGTCTAACTTGCACACTCATGGTTATAAGATGTAACCTTACGAACTTGTAGTTCTTAGGATGCAACTTGCCAATTTGGTATCAACTAATATCTACAAATATCATCAATAAAAGTTGAATATAAAAGAACAACTTGTTGTGATTGTATACAACTTGCTTATACCAATTGACAACAATCAATCAAACACTGACGGTTAAAATTGAATTTCAAAAACTTTAATTAACCAATCTAATTAATCAACCAAGCCCAACAAGTAACACCTTCATCTATAGACACTATAGGAAACAACGTGACAAAACATAATTACTTAGGTAGGATTTACATTTCACAAGTGGAACAACTAATTAAAAATAATTAAAAAGTCAGCTATAAAATAAAAATCACCGTACTATTTTAATGTCGGCTATTCACTGTTTTATTTCAACTTTTCTGCTCAACACCGACGAGCTTAAAATAATTTGAAACCGTCAACTTGTTTCTTCTCTCCACACGAGTGCCACACAATTTTAGCATTCACACTTACACTGTTTTGACCCGACACTATATAGCTAGCTAGTGTATTAATCCTTAATTAAAATTCAATGCTTAGCAATGTCAACTTGCTAGTTATTTGATATCAAGAATTGATATATACGTATGCTTGTGTTACTGTTTTATTCATATTTCAGTTAGTCCAAGTATTGTGTTTGAGTATTAAAGTTGGGTGTTGGAAGGGTTTTTGCATGAAGGGTTATTGAAAAGGTGGTGAATTATATTGAAGGGGGACAAGAACTAACGTTGTCAATGCCATTGCCAATGATGTTTCCTGGTCTTAATAGAGAGGGAGAGATGTCAGCTATGGTCTCTGCTTTAACACATGTGATATGTGGTGATCAGAACAATGATGGTGGTGGTGATGGTTATAATGTTCTGAATCAGAATATGAATAACAATGCATTTGAAGGAGATGGTATTGATATTAAGCCTTTTGGTTCTTCTTCAACTTCTTTATCTTATGGTGGCAATTCTGCACTCAAGAGAAGAAGGGAAGATGGTGGATTCTTTGACAATTCATCTTCTCCTATCACCCAAATTAAGCACCAAGGTGAATATTTATATGATAATCTAATAAAACAATTTTTTGAGAGTATATTTCTTGGTTTAGGATTAAGTTTATTTTTTATTGACCCTCCGGCTCCTTAAAAAAAAAACAGTTGGTTAAAAGTTATTCCAATCAATATTTGAAATGGGATTCTCCCACATGATTACTTGGTTGAATATGTTAATTAGTCGAGAGGGAGCATTGTCGCATATTGTGATCATATCCGACTTTAGAAATTAATCTCTAAAGTTGCGTGCAGTTGTGCATAGAGATATTTGATTCACAAAAAAACAAAATCGTCACCCATTTGCTTGTCGGCATATTATCTAGCATGTCACATCAACAAATAAATGCACACAATTTAGCGATGTTAGATAAAATTTCTTTTAATTTAAAAATAGTGCCACTTAAAGTGCATTTAAAGTTTAAACCTATAAGAAAATATAAGCAACCATACTATTTTTGGTTCTGTCTTGATGCAGAACTCTCTTTTAAGAAGAAATATAATTAGTAATATATTAATGGATTTGATTGTATGTAATGTAGGTGTAGAATGTTCAAGCAACTGGACAAACACAGTAACAACAACGACAGGAAGGAGCCAAATTGAAGAACAAATATATGAATACAGAACAGACAATAACAATGTGAAAAATGAAGACCAACCAAAAAGAAAATACAGAGGAGTAAGACAGAGGCCATGGGGAAAATGGGCAGCAGAGATAAGAGATCCTTTCAAAGCTACAAGAGTATGGTTAGGTACATTTGAAACAGCTGAAGATGCAGCTAAAGCCTATGATCAAGCTTCATTGCGTTTTAGAGGGAACAAAGCAAAACTCAACTTTCCTGAAAATGTTAGGCTCAAGCAGGAACAATCTTTCGTTAATCCAACACCGACCAATTTGAACATTTCACATTCAAATAGTGCCCTTTTGTCACATCAACCTAGAACTGATCCTATGGTTCACAATCAAGTTCTTCATACTTTGCAAAGTTCAAACAAGTATTATGACTACTTCAATGGTCAAAACTTTCCAGTGGCTTCTCTTCAGACTTCAATGTCACCGTCAGCTTCTTATTCTTCAACTTCTACAACTACTACTTTTGCTTCTTCTTTTAGTTCTCCACAGACAACTTCTTCAATCCCTTCGGGTTTGCCAGCATGGCCTTCTGGATATTGCTCCTCTCCCTCACGGTGATTATTTGATCAATTTCATTATTAGAATTTACAAGTACTATGTGTATTGTTTTTTCGTTAGTATTTACCTTTTTTTGGCCCCCAACCTAATAATATATATCGTTGGGGAGCTTGGAAAAGAAAAAGGAGGGAGAAAGCATAGAATATATTATGTACGAAAAAACAATAGATAATATAAAACTAATATAAAAAAAAGAAATTAGGTCTCTACTTCCCTTATGATTATCTCGTTTTAATTTTACTTTAGCGGTGAATTTATCAACCCTATAATGAGATTTAGTGATGATTTTACTTGAAAATCAATGTCTTATGTGTATCATTAGATTAGGTTGGATTGATTGATATATTGATAAAAATTCGTGTTGTATCTTGTATGTTGAATTGAATCGAATAGATTAAAAAATTACGTAATTGTAAACGTCGGAATTTCCATTTGAAGAAAAAGATTCAGTGGAATAGTGTCAATTAAATATATCTCTACATAAAAGCCAAAGAAAAAAAAAGTTAACAATTTGATCAATTTTCTCCGCCAAAATAAAAATGATTAATTTTCACTCCATAATTAAAGAGAGAACCGCTCATATGAAACAAATCTCCATTCCTCCATTTGTTTTAACAATGTAAAAAAAGGGCTAAGACGCAAACAAAAATATTCCCCTCTCAAAAATCTAAAATATCATGTAAACTCAAGAAAGTATCAGCGATTAAAACGCGAAAACATATCGTTATTATAACTCTCTATAAGGGGCACCTTTGACTCTTTTTTTTCTTTCTTTTGTTACAATGAAAGTACAACTTTATTAATACTACATGCTCCCTGCGTCTTTGCAATAGATGACTCATTTGAAAATTTGCAATTTTGACCTAACTTACTAGACCGCATTTTTCTACTAATATACAAAGATAAATAATATCATATATGATGTCGTTAGATTTGTCTCGACGGATATTTTCAAAATATCAAATTTTCATAATTTTTTTCTAACATATTATTTAAGCTCAAAATTATGCTTTGACATGCGTAATAAGGTCAACTGCGTCGTATTAAGGGACGGAGGGAGTAATGAATATATATTTTATTTTAGTGTTTCAAGCAGTGCTCCTAAAAAACAAATTGCCTCTTTCATGTCTTAATGATCAAACCCACGCAACTATAAGGTAAGAAAAGACATCAGAAAAATACAAGTTGTGCAAACACATTGAACACGTGCAAGAAAAATAAAACCGATAAGCCAAGTGCTTGAAGGATTAACATTTCCTATTTATCAAAGCCAAGTGCTTGAAGGATTAACATTTCCTATTTATCAAAGCCTACGAATGTCAATTCAACAAGTTTAGATATGTTAGTTATGTTTATAGCGAATAAGCAATCAAGTTAATCATGAGGAATTATTTCGATCTTCACCATAAAACAAACTTAAGAATTTGATTGACAATGATTTCAAATGCTAACCCCATCCGTTGACACGAAAAAGAAGAAAAAAAAACACCCAAGGGGTACTTTAACACTATTTGGTCTATTCTTCGCCCAAACAAAAATCACAGTTGCATTGGGTTTATGAAGGGAAAAATTTATCATATTCAAAATCCTTAAATATATAAGAGTACTCCCCACCCCTCCGATTTATCTTCACTTTCGAAGTTTCCGAATTTACATATATACTCAAATAATAGATGATTGCATGTTGCTCAAACATTATCATAAAAGAAAATAACACGAGACATCCAAGCTGCACTTGCACAAAAATGAAAATGTAGCAAGAAGAGAAAGCAGAAATTTTGACCAAACGAAAGAATATGAAGAACAAGCACTCAACTTCTTGCCACTACAAACAAGACCGTTTAGGATCTTGTCTAGTAAGTCGGTGGTAACATATTTAACAGTAATTCTAAAAAAAAAGGAAATTAAAAGTAGTATACAACAAAGCTACTTTTAGTACTAAGAATCATATCATATCTACCCTGAGCGCATGAATGGCAAAATATAAATTGGAGACAATTGTTTAATGTTATTCCTCACCAACACAGTGAGCAACATTTCAAATGAGCATCCCCATAAGGCAACTTCAGTCCATATCACATATTGAGGAGCCCCCTGAAATGACCAGAAATAAGCATTATGATTAAAAAAACTAAAAACAAATATTACTTCAGAAATAAATGGTCATGATTCTACCATTTTTCAAAAATCACATACTTTCATTGAGAAAATCTCTAAACACAACAGTGAGAAAATTTGAGAAAGGAGCCGATATATGGACCTACCTTCTTAAACCTTCAAAGCTGCTTTATGGACCATGGTTTCCTTGTGTATTTGATGACAGCTCTTCTCCACAAGATCAAGCAGTTTCTCCAAGTTTGCTGCCCATGAGTTAAGTACATCATTGCTATCCTTCGCTGTTTGGAAACAGACTATTCCCATTGGTCTGTCGATCTTTGCAACCAGAGCCTTGGTAACAACCATATCAGACAGATGCTTCTCAGCTTCCTGAATTATGCAAGAGTAATTGATTAGGAACACCCCTTTAACAAATAAACTAAGATTGAAGGCCAGTAGGTAGTTAAAGGTTTACAACATCTATTTTCACATGAAGGTCAACAAGGAAAAACAAATTAAACCACAATTCCCCTACCACCTTCACTTTCCAAGAATATAGTTTTTTCTCCGAAACACGAATTCCCACACACCATAAGAAAAAGTTACTATAGTAAAGACTAACAGAACAAAACCATTACTAGCATTACACACCTCTAGGCTGAGACACAAAAGCTGTGCAAGTCTCTTCAAAGTAATCCTTGCGTAGTATTTCGATACAACAAGAATGTTCTGAAAGGTTTACAAAATTAATACATGTTAATGCTCACATAAATAACTGAAACATAAAAAAAAGTGTACGGAATTCGGTGACTCACATGTTCAATAATTCTTTGTTTCAGATCTTCAGCTGCTTTTTCACTCAAAAACTTTCCAGAGACCATCTCATTGTCAAACTCGTTCTTATATGTCTCCCAAAGAGCTGTCCATTGGATGACTTCCATGGTGACCAGCTGCTTCAAAAGTAGCCTAGACACAACATATAACAGGCACACCCAATGACAAGGAATTCTAAACAAAATATTTTAACATGATTAGAAAGGATGTGAGATCAAAGATAGGATAACATACTGGAAGTTTGGAATCTCAGATAGATTTCTATCCTCCAAGGTGGAATTTAAAAGACTTGACTGCATCGGTGAATGTGGTGCTAGAACCAAGCACCAACATATTTTCCTCAGGATCTGTGTGTAAATACAATATTCGGAAAAAAGTTATGAAGTTATATCATATATACCATATAATAGAATCTTATAGCAACAAAGATAGCAAATAAAGAAAGAAAATAGAAAGCCTACAGGAATAAAATCAGCAGGGTTTTCTTTGATGGACGGAATCTCATATATTGCCTTATAGCAGCGGCAAATTTCAAGATAATCATTGTTGTGGGAATAATACCTAAAATCACAGACAGAAAACAAGCATAAGGAAGAAAAAAAGTCAGGCTCAGCAGTAAGAAATATCATGAACCAGGTTCTAGAAAAATATGTAGCATGAAGATAAAATGAACATGCACTCATCTATATCGATTTCCAGTCAGTGAAGTGGTATAGAAGCATCAACCCAAGTTTAGAAAGCTATGGGGAATTTACTGCCACATATACTCCACTGTGACCAATTCTTTACTCTACATTACTGTCACGACTCACATGTTACAAATCACATCCCAAACACACAAATAAATAAATTTAAAAATATAATTCAAATGAACTGAACTGTGCATTTGAAAATGATTTAATTTGTGGATAAAACATATTGCAAGAGTGAAGGCTGCCTACAGCAGACCCACGACAATTGTTTAAAGCCTTTCTTAAACCATGTCATGACAGGAGTTTTGTAGCGCCAGGTTGCCCTTCACACATATTCAAATGAACAGGACTCTACGACAAAGCAGCATAATTATAGATGACAATTGATAAGAATTGGAATATTTACAATTTACGATGAAAATAATAGACTTGACTTTGCTGAAGAACACATTTACAGAGAATGACATATTCACTATATTTTAGAACAGTATCAACGGTAAAAGACAGGGAATCCAAATGTTAGGAAGGATGACCATAACCAGAGAGTTTGACAGCTCTAGAGTTCAAACTCATAATAGATAAAAAGGATGAGACATAAATCTTAAGATGTTGTGATATTCTAAAATATATTTAACCTTTAAGCAAATTTGTGTAAAAGCAAGCAAGGTAGATTAAGAGACAATGAGTGCACGCAATTGCATGTTGCAAATATAAATAAAATTGCAGTCAGACAGATTGCGGTCATTGGCACTGTGCCTTATCTTTCAGATTCCAAAATTAAAAGTATAGGACATTGATGCATCACTGTTAGCCAACATCAAAAGCATATCCTCAAAAGTTAATGAAACTGAAAACGCGGAAAACCAGGACAATTTAGAGTATCTACACAACATTCAATTTATATAAAATAAACTAAAAGAGACAAAAATACAAAGTCAAGCCACAGTACTTGTAACAACAAGTAGATAAAACAAGAAATACTACAACGAAACAGGAAGTTAGAAATCAATTACCTAATCATTAGCTCGTAATAAATCTGCTTCAACTCCAGTAGAGACGGAATATCTGCAGGAGCCTCTTCGACCATATTATCACCTTCTTTGGGCTTTTTCTTTTCCTTAGATGCATCTATGTCGAATACTCTAGGACTTATCTTTCTTGAGAGTATTTGTGCACGGACATAATCCTGGCGGTCTAGGCACAATCGAACCTAAACAATTTAACGTAGAAGATTCCCAAATCAGTAACTTGTTAGAAACATAATTAATTAATAGCCTACTATTTCTGTCATCACTAAAAAATAATGACTCATACTTGTTCGAGAATGAATGCAATTTTCTCAGTTTTTGCCATTGCACCAAAAGTTTCCACCTGATAAACGACAAAATAATTTGTACTAATCAGTTACATCCAAAAACAACAAAATACAGAAGGCAAAAAAAAAAATGACAAGTACACACTGACCGCAATTTCTTGCATCAAATCAGCGGCCTCAGCTATAAGCCCCTGTTCTTCCTTAATCTTGGCAAGTTTCTTGACCAACCTAGCTCTCTCAATCTCAACATATATCTAAGAAGAACACAATACAACATACAAATTGGTAAAACATGTGTCTTTTAAAATGGATAATGCGATGCGAGAAGATAATGAAACAGAATGGAGAATTCATACACAACGCGCTCACCTTCCCAGCAGATACACTGTTCAATGTTTTGATGAGTTCAATACGAGTTTCAATATCTGGTGTCTCATCAATATACTGCATAGCCTGCTGTACCATAGCTGTTACAGCCTGTGATAATATATAGTAGGCTCATTAGTAGCGGAATCTCACTTTTAGTATCAATTATACAACAAGAATATATGGCTTGTATGGATTGACTTATTTAAGCTTATCTACTGACATAAGTTTCGTGAGACTATTTGGGAGACCTTAGGAAAACAGCTTATGACACTTCTCATAAGCTTTTTTCAGCGTAATTTCATAAGTTCTTCAAGATAGCTTATGAAAACAACTTATAACATATACAAAAACAAGTTAAATTTATATAATCTTTTCCTACAGAAAAACTTAATTAAGCTTATACATGAGTGCTTATAATAATAAGCACTTGTGCTATAAGCTGCCAATAAGTTGTTTATCCAAAAAAGACCATAGTATCTGAACTGAACAGTGAAATCATGTGTTATTAACACAGAAGTTGTACAAAACTGAATTAATATTCTTTAAGTTCATAAAATTACTAATAGGATATAGTGAAATTGAAACCTTTGAAGTCTAAAACAACATAAATCCAAAACTCTTTCTAACTAAACAGTTTTAGATCAATTTTCCATAAGCAATCTACAATTGAAAAAAAAAACCATAGTTTCAAGCGAACCAAAACCCTAAACCTATCAATCGATTAAATAAAACCAAAACCCTAATCCCTAACACAAAACGCATCAATTTGCAACTCATACCTGCTTAAGCTGACCGCGTCGTTTAGACAAAACGACGATCTGATCATTTAGGGTTTTCCATGCTTTGGCTTCAAAACAGAGTTGCAAGATGTCGATTGCAGCTTTTCTCGTGCCGACTATTTCACCGGCGAGACGCATTTGTTTCTCGACGTTGAGCAATTGCTCTATCTTTGCATCTAGATTCTCCATGTTTGCCTACAGAAACGAATTGAAAAGCAATTATGGCGTGAGATTAACAGTGAGGGGAGAATCAATAAGTAGAAAACGATTGCGATGAACCATAAAAGAGAATCAATCGAAGATTACCATGGTTGTGGTTGGTTGAGTGAAGTTTGGGAGAGAGAGAGAGAGAGATCTATCTGCAACAATGAAAGTCGAATAAAGAAGAAAATGGTGACAAAAGGTTAAATAAAGAGTTTATAAATTAGTGAAATTCGATTTATGATTCTCAAAAGCCCGTTGGGTTTGGGCCCATTGAGAGGAATGTTTCTCTTTAGACCCCCTAATATCTCTAAGGTTCTCTAAATACATATATAGTTGTTATCTACCGAATGCAAGTTTTTTATTTTGTGTGAATATGTGATGTCTAATTCACTTGTATGGCTGCTATTAACTTAAGTAATACGAAGATCTCTCAGTGTTTCAGAGCTGGCAGTTTGACTGAATATGATCAACTCCTTGTAGCGAATGTTGATAATGTGGTGGTCACCAATAGTGCAAGTGTATGTGGATGAAAAATTTGAAAGTAACCCCAGATGAACAGACTCGCGCTTCAAGAGGAGATTGTAGGTGTGTCAACTGTGAGTTAGAAATTCCATATTTGATGAAAAAATGGATATCGAGTAACATATAAGTGAGAGATGTTATTTTTTTTTTGTAATCCTAAATCATTAACTCGTTGTTGCTCTCGGAGGTCTACCTTAGGTGACATTGAGTTTTTGTGACATTAATGTATTTTGATAAGAGAGAATGCTCTATGAACGATTAAAATAAATAAATTTTGATGAAAGAGAATGATTGGTTGTGAGAAAGATAGATACAATGTCACTAATGTCATCAAGTGCAACCCGAACAACACATACTTATACATATAAAGATAGAGTAATGATATTTTGCAACAACTATTTTGACAACCCTATGAATATAGGGGGTATTGTCATAAAAGCAAAGGGGAAAAAAGCTTCAAAACATGACGCTTTTACAAAAATACCCCTATATTTATAGGGTTGTCAAAGTAGTTGTTGCAAAATAGATGTTCATATATTATTTCTCTAATATTTAACTAATTTCACCGTATTTTGGTACTGGTCTCTGCAGTTTTTTTTGTTTGACATTGAATCCTGCACTTTTTTTTTTTTTTGCAATTAGTCATTTTGTTAAGTTCCCAATTTAAAAAAAAAAAAAAAGCAAAACTAATGGTGTACCACGTGGACCAGTTACTACGCGCCACATGACACACTAGAAGATAAAAATTTTAGAATTAAAATATTCCAACTTTTTATTATTATTTTATACATTATTTATTGACTTAAAAATATCATTAGTCTCATGAATTTTTTATATCATTCCATGCACTTTATGAGATCTATACTCTATGTAGAGTGGAGTACATAGCTACAAGAGTGCTCTTGATAGACTCACCTATACGAATGTGGAATGGAGGCCGGTTCCTATGGTATTCGGGGCAGAATACCCAGAGCGTTCGTTAAAACCGGGATAGGCGTGCATGGCCAAAAACGCACGGGCTTTTCAAATACACCTTAAGAAAAGGTTTGTGTGCGGGTTTTATGTCCGAGATAGAGTTCAATGTTGTAAGCAACTCTTGTTAGATCAGAATATTATCCGCTATGCAAAGGTTCAAGTTGTAGGCGACACATTTGTTTATTAGCAACCTTATAGAAACGTTTTGACGTTATTATTGAAACCATTTTTTTAAATTCAAGTGGGGGATTGTTGGAACATTAGTGTGATGTTGGAAAATAAATTGGAAGATTAAACACCAAGTAATTATACTTTGATCTAATGTTGTGTGAATTGAAAAAATAGAGTGTGGG
>Ga0315914_1009882_pt1 | contig 12090 bp, 3 predicted proteins | sample MpolenodulesMG_FD_203920 | JGI IMG/M metagenome (GOLD analysis project Ga0315914, IMG submission 203920) | Medicago polymorpha root nodule microbial communities from Los Angeles, California, United States - elongated nodules | ecosystem: Host-associated > Plants > Roots > Nodule | place: USA... | reverse complement strand
GATTCCTGAATAGCAACAACCTTTGACATGTACCTAATGGTTCCACTAGGAAGCTCATTGGCAAGTGCTTCCAACAATAAATTTCTTCCAACACAACGAACTTCACTGCTTGGCACGAAAACACACAATATCATAACAAGAACTAAGAAGAATAGGTATTTACCAAAATTGAAACACTTGTAGTTGATGTGAATGTTACACAATGCACTTACTGTTTTCCTTTGTTGTCCTTGAAAGGTGTAGTTGATGTTTGTTGCCCCGTAATCAAAGAAGTAGTCACATTCCTAATAAAAAATTAAAACAGGTAATAAAGCAAATAATTGGTTTTGTGACTAAAATTTTAACTAGGAGGGATTTTCCGTCCCAAATTGTATTGTATTTTTTTTCTTCTTGCTTGTAGTGATTATTTGACAATTGATTGAGTAGAACTTGGTTCGTATCCATAAAACAATGTCTCGAATTCAACTCATTGAAATGCATAAATGTGAATGAAGAGATATATTTATCCTTAAAGGTCGTTAATCCGATTTCCTAAGGAATAGTGACCAATAAAAAGTGAACAATATTTAACATTAATAATATAGTTAAAATTTTTTTAATGATAATTGCGGTTCAAACTTCAAAGAATTATTCTCTCATATATCATAGTAAAAAGAAACTTTAAATGACACCATTATGAATTAGGTTACTTTCATTTCATCTTCCACTCTCCTATAAGCAAAACAAGTGTAAGAAGAGAGAGGGAAAGAAGAAAAAAAAGATAAATCGTTAGAGAAAGATGGAGATAAATTAGTAGAGATAGTTGAAGAGAAGTATTTAGAAGAGATTGCCTAATTTTTAACGTCACATACGACGACCAAAGAAAAAAAAACCACATACTTAGTTTGTGTGGTGTGTGTTTGACTCTAAAAGTTGACATCGTATGAAAATGTCACAATTAATTTACTTGATGGATGTTATTTGAATGAGAAATACTGCTCAGTAGGAAGTATGGCCAACGAAAAACAACGAATAATACATTTTTTTTAATAAACAATGAATAATACATATTGTCCATAATTTCCATTACAAGTCAAAATTATATTATTAATATTAAATAAAAATTGTAACCGCCTCTTGCTTTCTAATGATATTTGTTGTTTTTTTTTAGATATGATATTTGTAGTTTTTGTCACCGTACTAAATAGCAACCACTCCAAAAATCTAAAATTGACAATGTATTTGATATTATAAAAAATTTATAAATATTAATTGTATCAACACCATATTTAAATAACAAAATTGTTGTCTAACAATATTATTTTGTACTCACCTATGAAGTTGAATATGTTGATGGCGAAGGATATCTCCAACACCAACAACATCTAAGGCCTTCCAAGCATTTTCCCATATTGTTAAAGCAAATCCGCTTACTCGCAAACTATCCGAAGATTCTAATACTAAAGTTTCAACACCTAATCTGCAATTATCAGCATCATTATCTATTATTAATTGCTATATATACTATCTTAATTACATTAACAATATACTATATTTTTCATCCCAAAAAACAATATACTATATTATTTAGGTGATAGAAATAAGTGAAAGAGGGTACCTGTGAAGTGCCAAAGATGTTGTGAGACCAGCAATTCCAGCTCCCACAATCACAATATCTTCTTCCATTACACTTTCCATAACTATTTAAATTAATATATGGTTTTTGGGTGCTAATTAAATATTTCTAGTATACTAGTATCTTTTAAGCTTTTTCTTAGGTAGGATAGAGTGGAGAAACTTGCTTTAGGTAAGGATAATGCTTCAAAGAACAACACTACAAGAAATTTATATATATAGTTGGGTAATAGATAATGCATCGTTACTGTCCCAAGCTATTATCTAATCTCATGACGACACGCCATACGTAATTTAGGCATACCTTAGCTTGCAAAATTGAATTTGAGTTCCATATGTTCACTCACATCCCATTCATTAGATATCTTTTGCAAAATTGCCACATTTATTCTTTTTTTAATTAGGAACATTTATTCATAAGATAACAATCATTGGATTTTTGCTCCCAAAAAAAAAACATAATCATTGGATTTTTTTTCCTCTAAAAAAATCCTTAGATTGTTTTTTTTTTTAACCATTTTTTTTATTACTGTAACCATTCTATTTCTTTGGGAAACTATTGGATTACATTATTATACTTGTTAAATTCTTTCATTAAATCAATCATTAACTAGGGTTGGAGTTAGATTACATTGTTATACTTGTTAAATTCTCTAATCAACATAAAATCATATTGGTTATATGTTATTGTAACGAACAAAAGTTCATATATTATTGTCCTGGGAAGATGATCAAAGCAACAACGATTAATTGAAGACAAATGTGTCACTATTTATAAAGCTATTTTAATTGTCCACAATCAAAATTTGACTTCTTCAACGGCAGAGCAGCAAAGAATGTAGCCAAAAATCTGCCCTTAAAAAAGTTAACAAATTTTGAACCACTTTCATGAATAGAACTCACAATGTAACTTGTAGTAATTAGATCAACGCATCTCCATCTTCTCTCCTTTGCATATTTCTTCAAACCTTCTTCAATCCTTTTATATTCTTCTTCTTCTTGTTCCTTTGGTTTCTTGGAAAATGCCTCACCTAGGCACCTTGCTAAAACCACCCCATCCTCTAAAGCACAACACCCCCCTTGGGCAAGATAAGGTGCCATAGGGTGCAAAGCATCTCCAGCAATACAAACATTGCCTTTACTAATATTTCCCATTATAAGCTCCCAAGGATGTCTATATCTCAATGGAGCTGAATGTAAAGCATCTAAATCAGTGTTTTCTATGATAAATCTAACATAACTTGGAATCTTCTGTAGATTGCTTAACACATATTGTTTTAGTTTAACAGGATCATGTGCTAGCTCTTTATCTGTGAAATAAATCGAGTGAAGTGAAAACTTATTTCATTTTCAAAATTGAAACCAATAATTTAAAAATTATACTAAATCGTACAATTCAAATGGTTGATCCCATAACCGATTAGTTCACCGATTAGTTTGATCTCAATTGCACTATAGTTTTGTTGCAATATGGAAAAAAGGGTATTGTATTCACCTTGCTTGCTAGGAGTACATGTGAAAAACCAATAAGCACACTTGTCATCACATGGAACAGCTCCAACTCGAAAACCTTTGCCTAAGTACATCATGAACATTGGCTCAAGTTCGTGAGTGTCCTTCAACTCTGCATAACCCCTAGTTACATAACTCTCCACGAAAGAGGCCTCCTTGAAGCCTAACCATTTTGCCACCATAGAGTTCACTCCATCACACCCAATCAATACCTTACAAATTTTCAAATTACCATGTGCCAATTGAGGTTACCTAACTTTAAAACATGAATTTTAGCTTTAAATTTTTTGTTTAAGTCACCGCATAGTAACACACACTTAAAATTAGATGAGTCTGGCACAAATTTGTTAGTGTGCAATGTGTGTGAGTATCATTCAATTTCTACTCATAATCATGGTAGATTCAATAATTTTTAATAACAAGTGAAGTCTAAATCAATTTTTAATATTTTTTTGTCTGCATATGAAATCTTTTTATTTATAAAATCTAATAAAAAATAATATTTTGTTGGTTGGTGGCTCTAAGGTGAAGGTTTTAGTAGCCCCTATCCTTGATCCAAAAATTAAAATCAATTTTACAAATCTATTAATTCAGAATCAGTTCAAGCCACCTAATAGCAAGTAGCAACACACACTTAGTTAATCACAACATTTGGATGAAGATTAAATAGCTCATATTTGAGTTTCTCTTTAAATCTGATTTAGAATGGTATTATGACCATAAAGAATATTTGTGTATATGTTATGTCGCACTTTTTATAAGTAAATCAATTGATTAAAATTCCTCTAGCTCAGTATCATTAGTAATCACTCCCCCAACCTCCCAGGAAGGGTTGAAGACAACGTACACCTAACCATGTGCACTAGCTAAATGCAATAGGAATGTGACACATATATATTGTTTACCTTGGTTTTGATTGCTGTTCCATCAGCAAGATGGAGTATCTTAGAGAAGCCAGATTCTTGAATAGCAACCACCTTTGATAAGTACCTAATAGTGCCACTTGGAAGCTCATTGGCAAGAACTTCCAACAATAACTTCCTTCTAATACAACGAACTTCACAGGCTCCTCCACTGCATGGCGTAAAAACACACATCATAGCAAGAAGAATAATGAAATTTTGGTAGGGTATTGAAAGAATTTGAAACACTTGTAGTAGCAATTTATAAGGGCATGGTGTGTCAATGTTAAGACTTAATAATATGTTCAGTGCACTTACTGTTTTCCTTTGTTGTCCATGAAAGGCGTAGTTGATATTTGTTGCCCCGTTATCAAAGAATTAGTCACATGCCTGCATTCCAAATCAAGTTTTTAGTTTCAATCTCTTCTTTCTCTTTCATTTTCTCACTAACAAAAAATACAAAGAGCTACTTTTTTTTTTTTTAATAACAAATGTTAGTAATTAATTTGTTGGATTAATATTTGCTTATTCGTCTAGGTTTTAATCCATGACCTTCAACTTTATTTTCTTAATTAGTTCAAACCAGTTGAACGACCCAACCACCGATACAAGGTACTAAAGACTTGCTTTAGGTCCTCCAAGGGTACATAATCACTCACTTTACCACATATTGTAATGTCCCTTAATGACACGTAATTATATGTGATGCCAAATGTTATGAGATCATTTTACTTTTATTAACGTATGTTTCGTTCCACTTTTATATGCGTTAAAATTGATTCTGAATGCGTGGAATTGATACTGACATGTTTGATTGCTTGTTTAAATAATATATATATATATTATTTTTTATTGGTCATATTTTTACATTTAGTAAATAAAAAAACCGATTAGTATTTATCTAGATCTTTTAAAAACAAATTACTTAAGACTATGTTTGGATGTTGGTAGGAAAGAAAGTAAAAGGAAAGATTGACGAAGGAATGAAAGTGAAAAGAAAGTAAAGAGAAAGTGAAATGATTTTTGGGTAGTTTGGAATAAGTGAAAAAGTGAAAGGAAAGAAAGATGCATATTTAGTAAATGACATAAATATCCTTATGATAAATTGACTTATGTATTTATTATTTATTTAATATAATATATTTATATTTAAATATTGATAAATAAAAATCGATATGTTAATATATACATGAGAATCAATATTTAATTGTAGATGTGTCATATAAAGGTTAATATGTATACTATTTATCATTTCCTTAAAAAAAAAAAAAAAAGGTATACTATTTATCATATATAATATTATTCATGTTGATTTAGAGGGTTTGTTTTTGTCATTCCAAAAGAAATTTGATCTCTTCTTCAGCTTTCCTTCCGATCCAGCAGCACGGAAAGGTTTTGGCTTTGGGTCCCAGCTAAAACATTCTTTCCTCTCCTCTTTTGAGTCGTGCCAAACAGTGGAAAGTGGATCCATCCACTCACTTTCTTTCCCTCTTTCAATCTTTCCATAGGACCAAACACTACCTAAGTACGTATCAAATTACTTAATACTTTTCTTTTACAATTTTTAATTACTTGAAATGAATAAAATTCACAGATTATTAATTTTTTTTCCTTTTGGTGCAAACTTAAAATTAATTCATGCCACAATGCATCACAACAACCACGATTTTGCACATTTTCTTCTATATTTTTTTGTTGATTTAAAAATTGAATAATTTACACTTACCCATGAAGTTGTAGATGTTTGTGGCGAAGGATGTCTCCAACACCAACAACATCCAAGGCCTGCCAAGCATTTTTCCATATTGTTAAAGCAAATCCACTCACTCTCAAACCATCTGAAGATTCTAATATCAAGCTTCGAACACCCAATCTGCAATCATCAATATCACCATTAATAATTAATTTCTATATCTTAAATTATACCGCTAATCATGTAGATGAATTAGTACAAACATTACGTTGAAAATGGACTTAAACTCGAATCTCTTAAACAAGGTCGTAAGTTAGAGTTATGTGGATAAAAAAGAATAGTTTTGATAAGAAATTTTACTAAAGATGGTCAGTCAAATTTATATAAGATGTTATTAGATGTAAAGACAATACCTGTAAAGTCCTAAGGATGTTGTGAGTCCAGCAATTCCAGCTCCCACAATCACAATATCTTCTTCAATTACAGTTTCCATTACCAATAAGTATATAGTTCACTATTCTTTAAGTTTTTATTAGAATGGAGTGGATAGAGGTTTGTTTTTGGTAAGCATAATGCTTTAAAGAACAGAACCGCAAGAAGCATATATATATAGGGATACAATTGGGCAAAGATGATGCAACGACACCGACGTTAGTCACAGACTTTATTTTTTAACATAATTTCATTTAACTATGACATGTTATACATAAAACCATCTACGATGGTTGTTGTTTCATTTGTTTAATATCATATTAAATAGATACCATTATTGTCGAGTATAAAATCCGAGTGCCTGTGAAAAAGAGTGGTTATTGAAACACACTCTCTCTATTCACTTTTTACGGACATTTTTATAAATCATAATGAAATAAATTTTGTTGAAATATAATAATATAAAATAAAATTATTGGTGTGACCTATTTAACATTTTTTTGAGGTGTTTAGTTGAAAAAAATTAGTGCTTATTAAATACTCGACAAGTGATATGGACATAAATGTTCATCTAAGTACTCAAAATGGAGTGCTTTGTTGTGGATGCTCCAATTGAATTTGAGTTCATTATTTTCACCCGCATCCAATTCAATATATTTTTGCAATGGAGATATGTTATTTTGACATAGAAGTTTGACATTAAAATTCTACGATAAATTAGACGTTTAACATAGTTTAAAATGTGATTAATTAAAAAAAAATAGTCTGGTATATTAAAACTCCCGCATACACAAGTTTGAAAAGGGATCCTATCATTTAGTGTATATTATACACAACCTTATCTTATTTTTAAGGACTTTAATGGTAATTGACTCCATCGGTTGCTTGAACCTTTCAAACACTCAGTCATCAACTTAAGCATGAAGATATACATTACTTTTCCTTTTTTACGTTGTTGACTATTTGTAAAATTATTTTTCAAATTACAATTGACTCCATCCCATTCTTCCTGAGATGTTCTTTGCGGTCGATGTTAAACTCAGCCACAACATGGTATTATATGAATAGAGATGAAAATGTCACATAGTTATAGAAATAGGACATAGTTGAAGACCACGTTGTGAAAGTTAACATGTATTTTTCAAAAGAGTGATGCTATTTAAAGCGAAAAAACATATCAAGAATTTTTCACGAATAAGCGGCAACCGTTAGATCCGGAGTTAATTGGAATACATGGACAGTTGAGAGATGAGGAAGTGATTATGTTGTTACCTTTTGAACTATCGTGATACTCTCGTGAGTGTTATTTTCGGGACAACTAGCATTTACCTTTTCAAAACCAATTGGGATACTACACATCTTATATTTAATTCACTATTGTGGTAAAACCGGTGATTTTTTAGAAGTTTTGTTTTTTAATTGCAATTGTTAGAGTGCAGGAATGTTGTGATTTTTTATCTAACATTAGATTTATTATATTTTAATAATATAATTAACAGATGAGATTTCAAAAATATTAAATTCATTTTTTTGAAGAGGCTAAAATGAAATATATTACTACAAAAATATTAAATTCATAAAGATGGATGAAAATAAGTTAGATCGAGTTAGACATATCAAAATCCAAGTCTAACCCCGACCTTTTTAAAAACATATTATATATATTAAACATATTATGAGTAGGTGGCATACGATGGAGTATCTATCCTTCAGACTTATTTTAATGTCTCACTTATCTCTAGACCTATAAAAAAAACTACTTGAAAGCCTATTTCATATTAAAATCTTTAAATAACTAATCTAGCGTATATTTAAATAGACCAACAAACTAATAAGTCAATGAGATTAAATCTATTTTAAGAATTGACATGACATTTAGAAATTATAACTTTATACGACAAACTATTTCTATTATATTTTATATTAATATATTTAAATATGTCAAAAATTATTATAAGTTAATATGCTTAAGTTAATGAAAGTATTTTTCGTAAAAAAATAAAGATAAAATGTTTAACACAAAGTATAATATCTAATATAGTAAGAATAACTATATACAAAAAATTATTCACATTTACTTAAATAAGTCGGCTGAAAAAGTCTAAAAGACTTTCGTTTAGGGCTTGAAGTCTGGTATATTTATCTAAATATAAATTTTTTAAAAAGTCTTAGTCTAATCTATTTTAAAAATGTTTTTTTTTTAAGAAGCCAAAATGGAATTTATTAAAATCACAATAAGTCCTAACCAGCATAAGGAATGCTGGACTAGGATTCGTTAAGTAGCAACATACAGAGGAAAATAAAATTTGTACCCAGAACCCTCACCCAACATACAGAAAAAAACCTCAACCAACATCACAAGTTGTCACAAAAAAACAACTTCCACCACCTACAATCCGCTGCTCGCACACAACCCCCAAACAGCAACGTCAAGAACCAATACAACAACCAACAACCTTTGAAAAACAACTGGTAACAATAACGATTGAAACAACAACAACCACCTTCACCACAACAACAATCGATGTCACCTTAACTAATCCACCTTTGCAACAACAACAAGAACCAGCACAACAACAAAATCCACCTTCACAACAACAACACCATCAATCCACATCGACAAACCACCAAATAGCAGAGTAGTCGAACCGGGTGAGAATGTTCTAATCGAACTCAACCATTAAAGACTCACCAACACCTCCTCACACTACCAAAAACGTGGCCTACATCACCACAATCACCTCCTCCACATAGGTCTGAATCAGAAGGAAACAATTACCACACGAAAAAATGTTTGGTCTAACTTGAGTCCGAAGTAGACTCGGTCATAGGGCATTGTTAGCCGCTTTAGCCTATTTCCAGCTCTAGTAAATAGGAGTGCAATCCAAAAATTGTCTAACACGCTTTCTTATGTTGAATATATGGGCACTTCTAATATATACCTTCTCTTTAGGTTCCAACAGTGGTCCTCCATGTCCTTAAAAATAAATTGTGGTCCTCCATTATAGCATGTAGATGCGGTACTTTCCATTTTTAAGTTGGCTACTATTTGTTTGGTCAAAAAAAAAGTTGGCCACTATTTGCAAAATGAATTTATTAATTGTCTATGTACTCCTTTTCTGCAAATTACAATTCACTCCGGCATCCATTCTTCAAGAGAAGTTATTCGTGGTCGATGCTATACTTAGATGTTATTATTGACAAAATTTCATCTTATCAAAGAATATCGTGGTTCAATATAAAGTCAATTTTTTTGAAGAAAACACGAAAGGATTCAACAATAATCTAAAAATTGACAGAATAGATGACTTGCAAGACACGACTGTATAGCACAACGAGCTTCATCAAAGAGAAAGTGAGTTTTTATGTATTCGACAGAATATCAATTGACAAAGAACAAACTTAGAGCGTGTGTCGACTTACAACACATGATTTTTAATGCCATATTGTACTTTCATTAAAGCAACGACCACGATGTGGCCTGCAATTACTCAATTTATTTTCCTTATGAATAAGAGCTCTCATAAAGAACAAATGGTCAAATGCTTAATTTCTCAAGAATACTCTTAATCAGAAAAGACTCTAGTTTTTAAGAACTTTAAGTATACCTTCCATTGTTTTTACATTTCTTTACATTCTTGTAATTTCAATTAACGTAGGTTATGTTTTGAGCAAATTTATCTTTGAAGTCATATTAACTTCAGTCATTTAAGACATATTTTGAGTGTGTTGAATGAGTATGTTATAGATTTTACATAGATAATTAGTAATATACTCTCATCCATGCATGCAACTGCTATGAAAGTACAAAATGGCATTACTATGTTCAATTCACACAGAATAAACAAAAATGAAACTAGCATCAATCGAAGATGCATTAAGTCTCTTTAGTAAATAACATCAAAAGAATAATAATGTTTATGATGATGATATTTTAGATGCACAAATCAAATTGGTACGATTAAGATAGACAATTGATATTTTAATGTATCTCTGTCCCAAAATTTCCTCAGATTTTCTCGTCCATGATTTGTAGAGTATGATTAATTGATTTATTGTAGCTGATCCAGGGCGGATGTAGTACTGGCCTATGTGTGGCTAAACCGCTAAAGCCACGCATCCAATTCCTCAGTATATATACACAGACACTCATACATACATGGGTAATAATTATTTTCGTCCCTGAATATTTAACGAAGAGTCGCAATAATCTCTCAATGTATCAAAATTTTGAAACAGTTCCTGATTGTGCATTATGTTAATCAAAAGAGTCTCGTACGTTAAAATATCTTGTTAACATTGTCATTTTAATCTCTCAATATGTTTATTTATTGTCATATCAGTCCAAATAAGTAGTTACTATCATATAAGTCCATGTATAAAAAGAATTTATGTTAGCATTTGAGGGACTATTTTAATTTCAGAGACTATTTTGAAATTTCAATACATTGAAGGACTATTGTGATTAATCGTTACACATTTAAGGACCAAAATGACTATTACACCATGAACATGTAATCCTTATATTCCAATCACTATAAAAATTTCGTCTAATTGCTTTAAAAAATTTAGCCACACATATACCAATTTGCTAGATCCGCCCATGAGCTAATTGTATGTACATCGAGAACCTACCGTAAAAATATCTTATAAAAGTTGGATATATACTTCACTAAATAATTGATCGGTTGTCACACTAATTTACCTCAATGTTGATATAAACATATAAAAATACTATTAGAGTCTGTTTAAATTTTAACTTTACTATGTAAATTTTCCAAATCGTTTCATCGTGATTAGGATGCATATGCAGTACTCATAAGGGTTGAATATGAGTAAAAGGACTTCATGAAGGAAAATGCTAACAAGTTTCTTTGATGCATTTATTTAAAAGTTTAAAGAACAAATTTTGTTTTTGAAAATTGTGTATTCAACACATTAAAACTTTAAAAAGAAACTTTTTTTTACATAAATTTTATAAATTATTTCCTCTTTTAAATCATTGACAAGTCCATCCAACAAAGACAATATCTTCTTGGGAGTTCCGGAAAGTCCAGACAATAGTTGTCACGCAAATATGTGACCTAGCTCCAAAGATAGTGTGTAGTAACAAGTCTTTTTATGGACCATTAAAGATTTGGCTTTGTATCGGCATGTTTAATACTTCATCCGTTCCGCAATAGATGACCCATTTGAAAATGTGTAATTTTGACCTAACTTACTTTGACCATATTTTTCTACTAATAAACAAAGATAAATAATATCATATAAGATGTCGTTGGATTTGTCTCGATGAGTATTTTCAAAATATCAAATTTTCATAATTTTATATAATATATTATTCAAGATATTTAAGTTTAAAATTATGCATTGGCATACGTAATAAGGTCAACTGTGTCAAGTATTAATGGACGGAGGGAGTATCATATAAGAAAATTTATAAAATTGTAAGGGCCTTGTTAACCAGTGTTTTATGGACAATAATTAAGCAATTAAGAATAGAAAGGAAAAAAAAAAGACAAATTTGATATTGAAAATAACACTTTTTGAAATTTTAAAAAGTAAAATGCACAATTTTCAAAGTATAAGTATACATATTGTAATATGAAGGAAATAAGATAGTAGCATTAAATACCCTATAATAGGGTAGCCTTACAATAGTTGGCATATTGTGGGGTAACACTTCGGTGTCTTTGGGTGCCTGATAAGTGTCAGAAAGAAGTTAATTCCATGTTACATTTAAGGCACTTTTGTTACTTGTCGTACAAATTATTTAGGGAAAAGTCGAGAAAAAGATGAACAATTGCCCTATTACGCTTTTTATATCTTACTATATCCATTTGTGCAGGAATTGAATGTCAAGACACTAAGAAAGAAAGAAAAACAAGGATTTGTGAAAAAAGTCAACTTGCCATGGCAAGTGATCTACTTGCCATG
>Ga0315914_1009881_pt1 | contig 12090 bp, 8 predicted proteins | sample MpolenodulesMG_FD_203920 | JGI IMG/M metagenome (GOLD analysis project Ga0315914, IMG submission 203920) | Medicago polymorpha root nodule microbial communities from Los Angeles, California, United States - elongated nodules | ecosystem: Host-associated > Plants > Roots > Nodule | place: USA... | reverse complement strand
AGTGTTTAAGAATGTGTTCTCGTTGATTTGTGATTAATGATTTAATCAAGATCCGTTCTCATGGGATTTCTTCCGCAAAGAGGATTATGATTTTGAAAAACCCCTCTTAAAATCCCTTTAAGACAAGAGGCAATTTTTGCTTGCTCTTCATCGCAATAATACACGCACAAGGTAACCCGTACGATGTCTTTTGCACACAACCACAATCTTCCTTATCAAAGGCGAATGTCTTGGAGCGTTTCTATTCATCATAGATAAATTTCAACACCCCATGAGCCGATTCAACAAAGTTGGTGGTTCTACACCCTAGATGCATGACTTTATTCGTCCATGCCCTCACAATTTTTTCCTTAAGGTTCAAAACCGTGGTTTCAACATATGCTATGAATTCCGGAAATGGCATGCATACCTCTTTGAATTTCAATAAATTACTTGCATATGACTCCTCCGTAGGAGATTCGACCAATTCTCTCCAAGCGATCACGATTTTCTCAACAACCTCTCTATTCTTCACCTTGTTCTTCTTCAATTCTTTCTTGTCAACTATTGCACCCTTGAGAGGCTTTGGGTGAACTTTACAATCCGTGATGCACTTAGCCCTTACATTCTTCCCAATATGAAAAAAACAAAGCATGGTGTATGTTTCAGGGAAAATTGTGCCAGCGGCATTTATAACTTTGCCAGTAACTGTGCCCAATTGTTCATCAGTTACAGTTTTTGACAACTTGATTGCTTTTAAAATCCCTCCTTGATGAAAGATTTCTGACAACAATCTTCCATAGGGAATGAAGCTTCTGTTATTGTCCTAGCTTTCCTTCAGTGCCCACAACATGTCATTAAAGATGTACTGGCACATTTGCCTTCTCAAGAGTTATAAAGAAATGTAGGAACACTTTATGTTCTAATGATGGTTGATCTACCCCTCCACCTTTGGGTAGAAGACACTCTGCCATTATCTTCTGAAGTAACTTGTTTTCCTTCTGCATTTCACAATATTTTCCTTTCTTCTTGCTATTGAATAGAGTCATGTTCACAACCTCTATCCAAGGACTTGTCTTGCTATCTAGATTCTCTTCAAAGTATTTATCTTTGATATTTTGAAAATACTCATCGAGACAAATCTCATGACATCTTATATGATATTATTTATCTTTGTATATTAGTAGAAAAATATGGTCAAAGTAAGTTAGGTCAAAATTACACATTTTCAAATGGGTCATCTATTGCGGGACGGATGGAGTAATATACTCTCTGTCCCAAAATATAAGTAAAAATTGGTCCACAAAAATTGATGTATTTTTTTTAAGGAAAAAAAATACACCAATTAGACCTATTTGAATCAAACACATTAACTTTTGTTGACCAATTTTTGCTTGCATTTTGAGACAGAGGGAGTATATATAGAAAAAGGGGGTTTTGGGAGGATTTTGGACTAACTATTTGTTATTTCAATTATATACTTAAACAAAATTTTATTATAATAACTAGGGAAAAGACGGGCACTCACGTGTAAATTATGGTATTTTATATGATATTTTAATTTTGTTTAAAATTATAAGTACAAATATTTGTGATTTTCAAATTGTCACAAACCCATCAAACCATGTTTATCTTTTACAATAATTTAACAAACATAATATAATTTTTTTGTAATAACACTAACAATATAACTTTTATTAAAAAAATAATATAATATTAATACAGGAAAATTTATTTATGGGTATAATTAGAATAATAAAAAATTCAACCTATATATATAGTACAGATAATATTGTTCCTATTGTGGTGGAATATTCCTATTTTTTTGGAAAAAAAATCGGACATATGCAGTTTGTTACATTTTGTTTTAATATTTGAATTTATGCTAATTTGTTTGTTATGAGTGCTATTTGTATTCAAAGTTGAAGATAATTTTGATAGAAGAAAAAGTCAGCCCAAAAGAGTTAAAAGAGACTATTTTTTATTTTTGGTCAAGAGGCTATTTTCTTTTTCTATATTATATATGTTATATTGTTGTTGATATTAAAAAGATAAGAATTTTGTTATTGATAAAGATAAATTAAATATGATTTGTTGAGTTTGTTACAATTGAAAGTCACAAATTTCTATACTTATAATTTTAATCTATATAATTTTTTTTATATAAAATATCGTTGATAATCTACACGTGTTAGCATAGTAAAAAGAGCGGAAAAATTGACACGTGAGTGTCCGTCTTTCCGCTAGTATATACAAAGGAAATAAAGAAAATGGCCCCTTTTGAAAAATTTAGTCTAGCTTTTTTGTTATTTCAACTAGGTTAGTGATCGGATGTTGCCCGGATTAGACATATTAAATAAGGTTGTGTACACATATACATATATAAGCATATTGAATTTAAAATAATTTAGATTTAAAAATAAGAATCATTAACAACCATACCATATCAATGTTTGAAATCTTTTATCTAATAAATGTTGATTTTAGTTTCCCATCTAAATAAACTATCAATATGTATAGTATAGTATAAGTAAAATAAAATAATGTAATATATTGAAAGCAATGGTACTTTTGTCAATAAAACAATAAATCCCAACTAAACTCACTTTGGTGTTGGCTTGGGACCTTGGGTATGCTCTTCTCAATGTCTCAAGTTCGATTCTTTCTGACATCAATTTCGATGGGTTTGTTTGTATTTTTTAAAAAAAAAAACCTAATCAATGTATTGAAGACAAATTCTACTTATCTATATTAAGTATTCAAATACTTCTTTGTATACAACATTAATTTTAGAATTCAAAAGAATATCATCACTATTTTTAATAAGTATTTTAAATGAACATCCACGATGGGACCATCATAAATTAGAGTATGTGTCTTTCACAATACCATATTCACAGGTATGTTGTTATACGTACTCAATTTTGCATATTTTTCCCACAATGTGTGCCTGAGTTTCTTTTCTCCCCTACAAATGAATTAAATTATAAATTACCAAAGTTTATTAATGTAGAATAGAAACATGAGAATAATATTTTTCCAAGCTCGTCTAACTTCAGAGGTATATAATTTCTTGATTGGAGAATGCCTTTGTATTTTGTGAGTTCTCCCTATGTAGCTAATACTTTAATAATATCTTAAAATAATATGAAAGGTTAGGTTAATCTTCAATATAAGAAAATTTTTTATAGCAAATAAATATACAATAGATACATGAATTAGATCTTTAAAAAATTATCAGTAAGTATGAATCTTCATTCTTAGCATTATAAATTTCATCATACAATGTGAACTTGAATGCATAAAAAGGATTTGGAGAAATGTTGTAGCCATAGTTTTTGGAGAAAAAAAACATGACTATGAAATTTGTGATTTGATTAGTTAAAATCAAATGTGAATGAAGGTATTCTAAGTTTGTGTGTGTATAAGCATTATTAGAAAGTGTTGATATATGTTATATAAAAACAAAAAATCAAAGTGTCATTAGAAAGTGGTTGATATGTATCATATAAAAATCAAAGTATATGTAAAAGAATAATAGAAGTGATGTTTGCCAATCATGGATAATTGAAAAGATTAGATCCAAATAATGTTTCCGTTTGTTCTTCAAGTATGTGAATAGGTGTTTAGTAAAAAGTCTTTTTTTTTTAGGCTTAACCTTTATTGATCACTCCACTTACTATTAAAATAACTTGTTGATTTAATAAAACATGTAACCCGTTCTCTTGAAAAAAGAAAGAAACAAAACACAAAGATATAATGGACTGCATCTACTCTAAAACAGTAACAATATATAAAGTGGATATAGGATTTTGAGATGAATTTTTCATTATCTAATTTTACTATTGGTAAAAGATAAACATAATTTATTACAATTTGAAATGAACAATTTTTTAGGAATAAAGTAACAAACATCTGTACCTATAATTTTAATTATTATTTCATAAAAAAATATTGCTTATAATTTACACGGGTTAGCGCGGTTAAAAAACCAGACAATAAAGAAATAGGTTTTTTATTTGAAAAAACTCTTAATGTATTAGTAATAAGTAACACATGTACGTAAAAAATAAATGACAATTAATTTTTCCTGAAAAATTACAAAATTAGTTTAATTTAAATAGTTAACTTATGTTAAACCAATTGGTATAATATTTTAAAATCAATAGTATATATGGAATTTATAATTTTAACTAAATTATAATATTTTGTGGTAAAATTAATATGCTGAAAATTCAAAAAAAAATTGAATGCTTGTAAAACAAATTGAAAATTAAAATAAAAGCAAATTAGTTTTAAAAACATTAACAAATTTGAGAGTTCGAGAACTAATAAAAAAATTATTATATTTATTAAAACAAATTATGTTAAAATTAAATTAAACATTAATTTATTCAACAAAAAATTAATTAAAACAATTAAATCAAATATTTAATGGATATGATTGAAACTATTGTATGTAGTTTGTTGAGATATTTATGCAAAATAAAAAAAAACCAGTTTTAAAAAAATTGAAAACTAAGATAAAATGTTTTTTGACATATTTATGAAAGATTTGAATACAAATTAAAAAAAAATATTGAGAATAAATGTGGAAACGACATGTGGCATAAATAAAACTTTATATATATATACACTATTGATTGATTTTAGTTTTACTTTCTTTTTGATTCTTTACACGATAGTAATTTTTTTTAACAGGTCAAAATAGAATATATTACTCAAAAAGCAAGATACCAAAGTTGCTCACTCACAACTGAATTAACCAAAATACGTCCAACATGAGTCAACTCACGTTCGGTGTATCCAACGTGACTTAACTCACGTTGATGTATAACCTACATGACTTAACTCACATTCAACGTGATTTAACACACAAGGTGTGGCAAAAAGAATATTCAAAGTAAAGCCCGATCTAACTGCCATAGTAAAACCCTTTAAATGATTTTCAGAAGCATTTGTTAAAATGATTTTCAACTCTTTCTTGTGTTTTTCTTACCTTCAGTCTGGAACGTTAAAATACTTCCTTTAACGCCATCACCATTGAGCTCTTGTAAGGTTGAAGTGTGGTGAATCAACGCGTTGAGGGTTAAAACGTATAGTAGTAGGCATGAAAGATTTTTTTTTGTTGACAAAAGTAGGCATTAAAGATGTAAGCATTTCTTAATCTGACATATAAACATTTGTTTTCGTCATAGGCTATTTTGACTAACGGAAGTCACAATCAATGACTACTTTGTAATCTCAGCTACATTAATGGACAATTGTGGATACTGGTTATAGATTTAGGGATAAAAATTATTATTTATCCAAAAGAATGAGACTTACAACGCTGACTCTTTTCGGACTTTTGTTCGTTCATATTTTTTTGGAATGCATAAAATGTATATAGTCTGGCAGATGTAATGTAATGAGCATTTAAACCTGACTTTTTTATTCATGTACTGACCATAAAGTATCATTTTAACTCTTGAAAGAGTTATTTGCATTATAATGACATCATAGTGGATAGACGAGCTATTTGACAGTAAGTTACTATAGTCATGGTGAGTGTTTTATATGATTTATTCATATTGATGTGAAATATACATACATAGACAGATCAATTATGCATACAATATGCAAGAAGATTACACTGAAATATTTGGTTTCCTGAGAGTTGACATCAATTAGGACCAAAAATAACATGAGCAATGCAGAATCGCATAAACCAGAAAAATCACAGAGCAGTAGAGACTCCAGTAATATCAATTTGTAATTTGTTCCATATAATAAAATCATTGTCGTGTTAAGACAAAACAAAGGATAGCCATATTGGATCTAAAGCATCAAAAACTTCAGTTTGGAACTTATGAGTGTATCCAAATTCCAAAATATTAAACATCTCAATGACTCCAGTAGTCTTAAACCTGAAAGGAGATTTATAGTTGTGTGCCCTCTATGCAACATCAGACACACAAGACGCACGAACAACTAAAACAGAAAAAATCAATTAACAAGCACCGCAGAAATCTAGGGAGAAAGAAAAAAGAATGCCAATCATCATTTCACCAGCCAGCATACCTTCCCTACACAAGTCAAAATGAATGAAAATTTTAATGAGGGCAATTAGAAGAAGGCATTGGTTGTAATATAAATTAGAAAAAGGTAATCACATAAGATTTATTTAGTGCACAAATCACTTATCATGTGATTCTGGATGCACTTGTGTTCAATGAGCAGGAAGATTTTTCATATGTTAAGAGCTAATGTTTATCTCAAAGCTGTGAAGCATTTACAAATATAAGTTAATTTAAACTCGTGTTACATGTGATTCAAGATGCACACATGAGCATGGATACACACACTTTCATGCAAAATCAATTCTATGCAAAATCACTTTCATGCAAAATCAATTCGTGTTACAGGATGCTCTATCTCTCTGTCTCGTGCGCGCACGCACACTTTCATGCCAAATCAATTCCGAAGATATTAGTTATTATTCCTCTCTTTTTGGATATCTAAGAACATTTCTATGTTCATTTTCTCTCATCGACCTTCATTGACCTCAGAAATATGGTCATCTGGTTGAGTATGTGTGACAGTATGAACCATCCTAAATGCCTAAATGCCTGACAAAATACTTGATCACAAGTGAGTAAGGCTATTAAGTTTCAAGACAAAGACTAGAGGCCTAACAAAATATTTAAAGGCAAAGTTTATATGTAATCATAAATTACGAATAAATCGCCAATTATATGAACAATCCCGTGTAACTATTGAAGAAGTGTGGGGGAAGTGAAAGAATGAAATTTTTTGGCCTTTTGGGTATTTATAGAACCGGGTCATGGATTCAAATCGGGTCAATTTACGAACCAGGTCAAAAACTGACCCTTATCAAAAATTGAACAAAATCCTCCGATTTTGAACAGATTTCACGATTTTATGTGATTTTGATAGGATTTTGCCTGTTTTTGGGACTTTGCTATGGATTTGAGTCGTTGAAGCTACGCAATGTCACAAAAACCTCGATTTTGGGACTTAAGGCGCGTTTTTGATAACAATGATGCTAAGAACTTCCTCTCTAACAAAGTAGAAATCTAGTTCCGATGCTTGCATGACAGAATTATAACTAAGTGCCACTGCACTTTGATTCTCACAATAAAAGGTGGTTGTAAAAACACTTAATAAAAAAAAAAAGTGTAGAGAAAGGAATATGTAACTGAGTTAGCAGAGACTGCACCAAACCAGTATAACAGCGATGAATGGGTTTGCAACATGTCATGACAGCCTTCTCTAGTAAATCAGCAACATATTAAGTTTGAGTCAAGAATGTTCTCGTATCAGACGGAAATTAGGTTGTAAACACTCCAGGGTGAATATTTTGTTTTGAAGAATCATTTCCCTTCAGATTGATCTTTTTCCTAATCTTTTCTAGCACTCCATGTGATTCAAGTTACACAATTAAGCTTTTTTGACAAGTTAGGAGCTAAAGTTTATCTCAACTAGGAATATTCTACAAACTAGAAGTTAATTTAAACCAGTTGTACATCTGAATATCTGATTCAAGATGCACACGACTTTGCATACACTGTACAGACACACATTTTCATATTCTATCTTTACTCCTTTCTTCTTTAACGTCTATGAATTACCTCTTTCTACTTTTCTTCTTAATAATAACCTTCCTTCACCTCAAAAAAATTACTTTTCCAAACCAACCACCATTAACTTTCTTTCTTTCAAAACAAGCAATCCAATACTTGCTATAGAGTATCCACATATAAGTTGAGATTGGATATAATAGTACAAGTGTTCATGTACAGTTTTGTTTCTCTAATCAAAGGACTTAAATTAATCCATGATAATAAGTTATGACAGTAGACTAATGAAAACAGAAACAAGTAAGAGAAAAACCAAGCTAATAAATGATGTAGAATGCATATTTTACCTTTTGCAAAATCTAATTGATGATATCAACTTTTGCTGAAGGTGAGTTTTGAAGCAAAAAGTCAAGTACTCCCTCAGGTATGGAAGAAGATGATTTCGACCCTAGTTTAAATGCTTCCTGTAACTTGGAAGCTTCTTCTTGTGACCTTGGAGGAAGCTGCGCTAAGTTGGCATCTATCAATTTCTTGGATAATCCCGGTGGAATTCCTTTCATTTTTACTTTCAGTGACTTCAAGTTACGTAAGTAAGGGAAGTCAACCTTTAATAGATCAGGAACTAAGTAGAGAACCTAAGCAATGACGGATGATAATGAATCATGATCAGTTTCATGCAAATCAAATATTTTTTAGTAAATTTAGGAAAAAAAATTATTTAAAAAGCAAAAATCTTAAGAAAGCAAAAATAAAATCTCAAAACATGAAAAGTTAAAACCAGAATGAATGAATTTTGAGAAACAGAAAGCTAGCCAGAATAATTGACATTTTGAAGCACATTTAACTAAAGTATACCTGAAGAGTAGTTGAACTGATTGTGAATGATTTGAGATCAACAAGCTCTAGCAACCAGCTTAGAAAAACTAAAAGATTTGCATGCTTCCAATCTAAGTCTGCGTAATTCCAAGGTACATTTGGATAAATGTTTAGATGTTTTACTGAACAAAGATGGCTCCCAGCGAGTTTCTGATAAGGAATACCGATAAAAACAAAAGAGTGAAGGCTTGTAGTAGATAGCTCGATTTTGCGGTAGTTCCTAGCTACAACACGAGGTGTTATTATTGTTAAATTAGCAAGTGTGACACTTGATATGTGTAGGTTTTCCGCATCAAGAGCAGTACAACGGTCAATGATCAAACTATTCAACTTCTTAAATTCTGAAAAAGGCTCAGCACAGCCATTATCGCCGACACAAAAGGCAAAGTTCTTTATAGATAAGTTAGTTAACGCTGGCAAATTTAGAGAATTTGGAAATAATGTCTGATTACAATTCTTATGGCCAACAAAGAGGTCAAGAGATGTTAAAGTGTGACATGAAAAAAAGCATGAAGTAAAGTGTTCAAATATCACATCTAAGAATGATTTGTAACTGTTGGACATTGTGTGAAACTGCATATTTTAAAATCCTTTTAAGTATGTGATGCTCCACGAATCCGGTGCGTGGAAAATCAACGGTGTGCAATGCTGTTGAGGCATCGCGGATAGACAAAATTGAAGACACGAATTTGGCGAAACCCTTGAGATTGGTGCTTGTATACAAGGAGTGTGAATGAGAATCTAATCTAAGGGCGGGAATATGCTTCCAGAGATTCTTCCATCTCGTGGATAGTATACAAGTTCCAACTGCATCTTCGGTGTTCAAAAAAGACAGAATGTGAAGTAATACGCAATCAGGCAACTCACTGAGCTTGTCTTTGTTTTCACGTCGCCTTTGTCTCTTCATTGTCGACAGATAAACCAAAAAAACCTAAGTACCATACAAAAAAAATACACCTGATGATGATTGAGACAAAAACCCTTCTTCTACCTTTCGCCTCTTATCACCGTCCGTCACTACGATCCCTAATTTTATGTTTGTTTTCAAAGTCATGGTAAAACCTTGCCTATTTATCCTTGATTGGATTGGGTGTTTTTTTTTTTTTTTTTTACGTTGGATTGGATTGGGTTGACTTTGGGTAAATTTCTTTTCTAAACTTTAAGAATTCTGCTCTTTACTCAAACAGTTTTGCTCATTACCAAAGTAAATGTCCAAAATACCCCTATGCATGTTAGCTTAAGTCATGCAAAAAAAAAAACCCCACTAAAACCCAGCGTGAGTTAACTCACGCTGATTTTGTTAAGATTGTAAACGTCTTTGTGTTATTTGCACCTTATAAGCTACTGTAGCGTTTTTGCTGTGTGGGTATAGGTACTGGGAGCCAACTTATGGATAGCTTGAATTTAATTGCTCGTTTACCTGGAATTGCTGCTTACATTTATCGACGGTATGGAAAGCATATCTTTCTCATCAAGATTAAATATTTAACATGCATTGGGTTGTTATACCCAAAAGTGTTTGACAGATTTCTCTCATCCTTTTAACATTTTGGATGAATTTCTTACCATATTTTAAAGGATATACAAAGATGGAAAAATCATACTATTGGATGATTCTTTGGATTATGGTGCAAACTATGCTCACATGTTAGGATTTGATGATCCGGAAATGCTGGAGTTCATGAGGTTGTATGTTTCTATCCACAGGTTTGTGTTCCATTCATAACGACGTCACCTCTTATGATCATGCTGAGTTGTACGGTTCTCTTTTAATTAGCAGTGAGACAGAGACCATTGTATTTGTTGTTTGATTTTTTTATGTTTTGGTTAAATTTCATGTGCAGTGATCATGAAGGCGGCAACGTTAGTTCTCACACAGCTCATCTAGTAAGCTAATTCTCTTGATCACGTGGAGGTGGACCAAAAATTACCAGAGGGGGTGTTGGAGGACCAACACCACCCTACGCAATGAAAATAGTAAGTTGGAATTGTCGAGGGTTGGGGAACCCTCGAGCAATTCGAGCCTTGTTAAGGCTCACCAAACTGGAAAATCCCCGAGTTCTGTTCCTTATGGAGACAAAACTCTATGAGGAAGAGATCAAAAGGGTTCAATTTTGTTGTGGTTTCACGTTGGGGCTGGCTGTTAGTTGCAAAGGTCAAGGTAGAGAAAGAGCAGGTGGATTGGCTATGTGGTGGAATGAGGATGTGAACTTGGAGATTAATTCTTACTCCATCAACCACATCTAGGGTGTCATAAAAGCGAATGAAGAAGAAGAAGCTTGGTCAATTACAGGTGTGTACGGCTTTCATGAAGACAAAAAAAAAGATACATGGGAATTGATTAAGAATCTTTCGTCCTCAACTATGGCCAAGTGGATATGTGTAGGTGATTTCAACGACACCTTGAATTTAAAAGAAAAGAGAGGTGGTATTCCGAGAAGCTTTGCACAACTTCAAATTGGTAGGGATGTCATGGAAAGTTGCAGTCTCCTTGATTTGGGTTTTTGGGGTTACCCCTTCACGTGGTCCAACAAAAGGGGAGGTCCTGATAATGTCCAATGTCGTTTGAACCGTACCATGGCAACAAAAAACTTCATCAATAGGTACTCTCCTATAAGAGTAAACCACTTGGCTAGATTCAATTCGGACCATGTGGCCATTGTTGTGATCCTTGAGGAAATTCAACCAGCAGAGACTAGAAAAAAAAAACATATTTTTCGATTTGAGGAAGTCTGGTCAAAAGAAGAAAATTGTGAAAGGATGATCAGGCAGAATTGGAACAGCAGCCATGGCAGATTTGAAGAGAAACTTGCAGCTATGTAATCCCTAGATATGGAATTCAAACACCTCAGAACAAACCTCATTCAAAAGGATATCATTAAAATAGAAGGTCATCTCAAGGAGGCAAGCTCATGGGAAGTGTCTCTAGAATCAATTCAGAAGTTCAAAGATTTGGAAAGAGAACATGCTGATCTCCTTCAGAAGGAAGAAACTCTATGGAGACAAAGAAGCTACACTACTTAGCTCAAAGATGGGGATAAAAACACCAAATTCTTTCATGGTAAGGCAGACCAAAGAAGGAAAATTAACGAAATAAAGAAGCTTAAGGATGAGGATGGAAGATGGTGGAGTGGTCATGAGAATGTAGAAAAGCTTATGGTTAAGTTCTACACAGATCTATTTACCTCCTCTAATCCTAGTGGCATTGGCCAAACTTGTGAGAGTATTCAGAAGAAGTTGTCCCCGGAACAAGCTATTTGGTGTAACCGACAGTTCACGTGTGATGAGATTAAGATGGCCATTGACCAAATGCATCCTTTAAAAGCCCCAGGACCTGATAGGCTGCCAGTGCTATTTTTTTAAAAAATATTGGACTATTGTGGGGGCTGATGTATGTAAGATGGCTCTCAATATTCTTATTGAAGGAAAGTCTCCAGGTAGTATCAACAAAACCTTTGTAGCGCTGATCCCTAAATGCAAAAATCCTTCGTCCCCAAAGCAATTCAGGCCCATTAGTCTCTGCAATGTCATCTGTTGGAACAAGGGTGTTTCACAAGTCACCTATTGAGTTTTGACAATAACAAGGTATTAAAAATAATCAATTGGATATGCTAAACAATTTGTTCAAGTGTGCAGGATCCATAATCAAAGT
>Ga0315914_1009880_pt1 | contig 12091 bp, 10 predicted proteins | sample MpolenodulesMG_FD_203920 | JGI IMG/M metagenome (GOLD analysis project Ga0315914, IMG submission 203920) | Medicago polymorpha root nodule microbial communities from Los Angeles, California, United States - elongated nodules | ecosystem: Host-associated > Plants > Roots > Nodule | place: USA... | reverse complement strand
AAAATACCTCTCTGCCGAATTTTTATTCTGAAAAGTCAGATAATATTCCGGATCAGAGGGTATATGAATGTAAGACCTTAGGTCAAAAATTGGGGTATGACAATTTTAAAATAAATAAAAATATGACAGGACATTTAATAATTGGATGAGGGTACATACCAAATCAAACCATATGGGTATCATTGTGTTCATAAATAAAATAAAATAAAAACATTATGAAAGAGAGAGGGAAGAAAACAAAAAGTCACGTGTAATATTGTAGTAGGACAATGTTATGTGACATTCTCGCCACAATGTCACACAAGTGGGATCCAAGTTGTTGCAATTGGACAATGTCGTGTGACATTCTCGCCACGATGTCACACAAGTGGGTTCCAACTTGTAGAGGTTTACAAGGATGCAACTGGGCAAACATGATAAGGTTTGGATGCCGTATGGTTTACATATATGCAGTAATGATCATCGATCAAAGAGATTCTCACGCCAACAATAGAAGTTGAACTCACGTCTTTGCAGAACATGACTTCAACTCCTTACCAATTGAACCAACATTCATTGCCGACATTTGTGCACTTTCTATCCGCCCTTTCAATTGCATTCTATTGTATATACTTTATTATTATTATTATTATTACCATTATAAATTTTTGCATTCTATTGTATATACTTTATTATTATTATTATTATTATTATTACCATTATAAATTTTTATAATAGCTGCCTTACTTTAATATGTTTATTTTAATTTTTTAACATCTATTCTATCTAAATTTAAGTTTTTTTTTTTGTGGTGGTCGGGGTTTGTACCCCGAACCTTGCATATATTATACATTGTCTCTACCAACTGAGCTAAAGAGGACATCTAAATTTAAGTTTCAACATCACCATTATATATTCTAAAAATTAAATTTGAAGAAAAACTTGTGTTTTATTTTTACAAGAAAAAAGTTGCGTTGAGTGCAATTCCGTATAAAAAAAAAATCCAACCAGAATTGGCAGTATTTTTTTTAGGGTAAAAAATATATAACAAAATTGATAGTTACTTTTAAAATTTCATTTAATTATGGTATATGTTTAAAGTTAAATTTGGAGTTCGAACCCCGGACACCTCACTTCTCCACATTTAAAAAATGTGTGAGCTCCAGCCAGTAGGCTACCTGACCAAAAAAAAAAAGAAGAAGTTAAATTTGGATCGTTTTTCTTTTCTTTGTAGTTATCAAGAGCAAACTTATATTGAGAATTGTTATAATATTTTTGGATGGCTGTTTATAGTAACTATTTTTTTTGAGTTCCTTTTATGTGGTAAAAGTGTTGACATAGATAACAATTATTTTTCTCCAATTGAACGATCCCCTATCAATGGATGGTGAGATTGATCTCGTCTTTGAATCAGATACATAGTTAAAACATATAAAATAGATAGATATGAATACACAGGAAATACATATAAACATCCATTCAAATAGCCGACCTTTTAAGCATATCGTAACAAGTCTGATGAATTTGAAATGCCTTTATTTGATAGTCTCACACTCAAGCAACCAACACATTGATGATCATTGGATCCATATTGCACAATTCATATTTGAATGCATAATTAGTTTTTTTTTGTTTTAAATTAAAATACCGAGCTCATAGTCTGGTATGTCTGATCTCAACTCAACAACCACCGATGTACCAAATGCGTGATATTATAAACCGCGTACAATATGAATTCAAATTTGACGATATGCATAAAAGAACACTTATTATGAAACACCACCTATCGATATTATCTTCATATCTCGAAACATTAGTCTCTAATGTATTGTTTGGAATAGCACAAGGACACAAAAAGGAAACACGAGAGCCGATAAAATTCATCGAACTACTTACCACCTAATCAAAAAATCATATCACTTTTGTTAGTTTTAAATGACAAATATTAGTTGTTAGATTAATATTTATTCGTTCATGTTTGAATCACTGACATCCAACTCATTATCTCTAAAGTTCAAATGAGTCAAGTTACCAAATCCTTCTCTATTTCTAATCACTTTCATTCATTTCATTTTCTTTTATTATCCATCCAATCACACCCTAACTCTATGATAAAGGAACCCTAACAAAAATCATTTATTTAACCAACACATAAAACACTTCCTTGGCTCCCTGAAAGGTTTCTACTTTCTAATGTACCAAGTCCTAGAAACATCATAAGTTGCATTTTGATCCAAACAGGGTACAAATCTCTCTCTCTGAACTGCTTCTCACTCCCCCTCTCTCTCTCTACCCACACTCTTTTCCCCACTCATGAAATCACACCACAAACAAACTCCAACACACACACAGAAACAAACTGTATCACAAAAAACACTGAATTAGATCCTGTTTTTCACTATTCTTCTCCTAGATCTTCTTCCTGTTTTCACCTTCATCACTTCACAACCCCCTTTGACTAGGTTGATTATTTTTTCAACCCTTTAATTTTTCCAATTTTTTTCTACCTTTTTTTGCATGCACAATTGATAAAAATTCAATCTTTAACATTTATTTGATATGTTTTGTGTTTTAGGTTTAAAGGGGTTGTGCTGTTTCATCCAAAAGTGAAACCTTTAAGCTGATTTTGAAGTTGGGTTGTTCTGCAATGAGGGTTTAAGATTGATTTTTTTGTTGGGGTTTTGATTTATGATTTTTTTGGGTGAAATGGGTAGTTCTGAAGAATCGAATATCAATGGTATAAATGCTTCTGTGGGTGGCCTGGTCTGGGTTAGAAGGAGAAATGGGTCGTGGTGGCCGGGTCGGATAATGAGTCTTGATGAATTGTCTGATGGTTGTTTGGTTTCTCCGAGATCGGGTACTCCAGTTAAGCTGTTGGGTCGTGATGATGCTAGCGTGTAAGTGTTTCTTATTGTTCTTTGATTTATGTATATGTTCTTTTACAATTTTTTGCTTTTATTTTTTGGTTGATTGTTCATAAGTTTTACCCTTAATATTGTGTTGATTTTGATGTTAAGGGTGTGTTTGGGAGTTAGGAGGGATTGGAGACGGAAAGGGGGAGTCCATCACTTTGTTTGGATTTCAAAAATCAAAACCCCTCAATTTGAGGGATTGGACAAAAGAGATGAATAAGGGTTTGGGAGGGTTTTTAGAAAATCTTCAAACTCATTTTCTCTATTATAAAAACTCACAAACAAGGGAAGTGTTTGCCATAAACCCTACCCTCCTAAAACCCCATCATAATCAAAGACTTAGCGTGTTTGGCTGAACGGTGTAGCTTCTGATCCATGTGATTTTCCCCTGTGATTTGGTGTTTTCCAAACACGCGTTTAGTTTTTGACTATTTGGTAGGTTTGGTGTGAAGAGAGGAGGAATGGAGAAGGGAGGAGTTGATTTTGTAATAGGACGCTATGCTTTTAATAATTTGTGATTTGTGCTATGTCTGTCTAGCTATCTTTTTCTTTAGTGTTCATATCTGCCAAATGCACCCTTAATTGGATCGTGTGGTAACTAAATGGTGCTGTCTTGTTCATCCCAAAGTTTTACGATGTTTCTGTAGCTATATGATGCTGGCTTGATCATTAAAGTTTGTTATTTAGGTTTTTGTTTTTTTTAGGTGGGGCTGGGGTGGTTATGTCTGGGGAGTTCCTGATAAAAGTCCTGCTTTGATACCACACAATGAATTGTTATATTTAAAACATGTTTTTCCATAAATTTAATAAAATGTTGGTTTATACCAATATTGTGGACCCTTTTGTAAGTGATTTTACTATTTACATACATGAATTGGTGTTTCTGGTGGGATGGAGATTGTTTTATCTTAATCATGATTCCTGCACATTCGGCAGAGGCGGTGTCCTTGTTTCGTGTTTTCTGATATACTAGGAAACTTTACAGCCATCAAAGCTTAGGAGTGCCGAACCAATTTATGCTTCTTCCAAAATATGGTTGGAATTGTTTTCTTTTTAATATTTTGTCAGGTGTTTGATATGAGATATTGATGTGGAGGAATGTGTTGAGGTTATTTTGTATCATCACACTTGTGTGCAAGTCACTGATTTGCTTGAGCCTTTGTATGAATGCTTTTTTTCTTCTGCAACTATTTGTAGCAAAAGATCAGTGTGCAATCTTTTGATGAGTGAGACTTATGAAGCTGCTTGCAATATATTACTTTAGATAAATGTGTTTCACTTGGGTGTCATTGGTCAAGAAATCTCCTTGTAATGTTTAGTTTTAGTTCCTTTTCATTTACGATTACTTTACGTTCAGGCTAGTTTCCGATCAATTGTCGACCATGATTCTTGAATTTGTTTGTTGTTTGAGGTGTAAAGCTCTTTATGTTTGCATAAGTTTGATTTTGGAAGCACTCCTTTGTGGTGCAGGGATTGGTATAATCTTGAAAAATCGAAGAGGGTAAAAGCTTTTCGTTGTAGAGAGTATGCTGAAGCCATTGAGAAGGCAAAGGCATCTGCCGCTGGTTTAGGCAAGAAGGCAGTGAAGTATGCTCGAAGGGAAGATGCTATTCTTCATGCTCTTGAGCTAGAGAGTGCTCACCTGGACAAGGTACCCTTACCGTTATGCTCCAGATCAGATAAATCTGACAGCGAACACAGTGAACCAGCTGGAGAATTACCTGTTATGTCCAATTCTGGTGATGATGGCAATGAGGATGTGATTGATGATTTGAGTGACTCTGAAGACAATTCTAATTCAGCTCCAGAATTGTCACAATCTGGCATATCTTTTGAAGAACCTAATCATAATGGTTCTTTAAAGATTCCATCTATGCAGGGAAGAAGGAGAAGAACACCTAATGATTCAGAAGACGATGGAACTGAAGGAGTGAAGCGGATGAAAGGACTTGAGGACCTTGGCAATGGTGTCGTGTCAAATAGAAAGGGACAGGGTTTAGGTCCAACCGATATAGCTCAGCATGTCAGTGCTTCCCTCAACGACTCAATGACAGGGAGTGGCCTGGCAAATGGAACTTCTGTAAACGTTGGTAAGGCTTATTCTTCTCTGAAAAGGAAGAGATCACAAGTGGGAAATGTTCATGAACTCTTGAAAAGAAAAAATCGACGCCGGACTTTGACAAAGGTTTTAGAGAGTACTGCCATGGTATCAGTTCCTGTCACTTGTGACCAGCCTCCCGGTTCAAGCAGTTCTCCACCATGCGGGATAACTGATGTAAAGATTACAGGATTAGATTCTACTGATTCAAAGAAACCTTCTGCAAAGGAAATTAACAATTCAGATAGTGCTGCTGAGATTGCTTGTGAGAATGGGACTTCATTATCGGTTCATGACCAGGGTAGCGATATTCCCCAAATCAATCACAAGATCAAGAAGGAGAATGAGACTATGGAAATACCGGGGCTAGTTGGCTATGATTCTTCTGACATATTATTCGATGTCCCACTTGTCGGGGTTCTAGAGGAGGAGAAACCCTCTCCAGGTACACTAGACCATGATTTCCTTAGTGTCTTCTTCTTTTCTATATCTGAAATGCTTCACAGTTTATTTTCATCCCTTTTTGCTTGCAAATATTGATTTTTCTTCCCCTCACATTTACTAACTCTGCCTTTTGGTTTCATGTTAGATTTAGTGTTTATTGTAATACTGTTTAGTTTGGTGTGTTGCATATATATGTAAAATAGTTCATTGACTGCTTAGAACATAACATGTAATTTTAAAACATACATCATGATTCGTTACAGTTTCTTTGGGAGATAAAAACTTAAGATACGCAACCCTTTAATTTTGCAATCGAGCAAGTTATATTCATGTTACTTTGCCGCAGAAGAAAACTTATCTGAAGTAAATAGTTAGCCCGCTTCCCCATTGAAATCTTTGCTCAGTTTTACGTTTTCTTTTTTCGTGGTCATTGCTTTTTAATGTCCCAATAGTAGTGTGCAAACTGATTGTTAAAAATTTCTTCTTCAGCTCTAGGTGTCGAGTAAGCATAATTGTTGTAATTGTCTATATGAATGTTTTCCTTTCCCCAAGTTCAATTATATTTCTTCTTTGCTGCATCAGGTTAGCTATACTTATTCTGGATAATTACCTCACATTATTGTTGTAATTTCTTCTGCTAGGTATCTCACCCACACTTGTTTCTTGCTCATCCGGCATGCCTGAAGTTAGTGCATTGGAACAGAAATCTTGTGAAGCTAGTCAACCAGAAGCTTTTGCATTGAGAAATGGGAGCAAGAATGAAGCTGGTTGTACCAGTTCAGCTGTTGGTCACGATGTTGTTGGCGATGGAGCAGAAAAAGATAGTTCAAAGTGGCAGTCGAAAGGGAAGAGGAATTTAAGACATAAAAGTAAAAATGGAAAACAAGTCTCGAGAAAATATATCGGCATGGATGGTGAATCCGATGCTTATTTAACAGGAACAAGGAACTCAGATGGATTATGTGAAGGTGCCAGTCAGAAACTGAAAGTTGATTGGAACGGCACAGGTGTATCCAATGCTTCAAACAATTGTACTTCACAAATCAACTGCAAGACAGTTGCTGAAGGTCAAGCAGAAGGGTTTCGGGACTTGAGCAAGCATATTGGGGGTACCGCAGCAGAACCACCTCAGAGATCACTTCCTTATCGCCAGTCACGCTTCACCGTTAACTCCAGATATGAAACGGCAGATTTTCCTGGTAGAAACTGTAGTTCTGATGGGACATTATACGATGTTAAACTAGAAGTTAAATCCAGCTACCGGCCACAACATGTTCCTTTGGTTTCTCTTGCCAGTAAATTGAGTGGCAAAGCCTTTATTGGACACCCTTTGACAGTTGAGGTATTGGAGGAAGGTCATTGCGATAAAATGTTGAGTAGCATGGGAGGCGACATGGAAGTTGATGATATCTATTGTGCGGCAAAGCCAAAACCGGTAACCACAAGAAGACCTAAGAGATCGTCACATTTTTCTCGTAGGAAATCTTCCAAGTCAAAAAAATCTGGGCTGTTGAATAAAAAAATTCGGAAGTTGTCCTCGTTGACCGGTCACAGACAGTCAGAAGAGGAGAGAAAACCGGCGGTAGATAAGCTCAAGGGTCCTGTTATAGCTTGTATTCCTCTCACAATTGTATTCAGTAGGATAAATGAGGCATTGAGTGGGCAGGCACGGTCGACGCACCGTGCAGTATCAACAACCAACCTATGAAATCAGTTATCAGGGTTGGTTTTACAATGAAATGATGCTGCAGAGAATTGTTACTTTAGTACTTCATAAGAGATTTTGGTTAGAAGATGATAATATTTTTATTTTTCAACTTTTATTCACAGCTTGCAGCAGCACTGCACTTTCTGCCATGAAGGTTGAGAATCTTCTGTACAATTTTCAAGACATTTGTAGGAGTTTTAATCACATGAGCCTTCTCTTGGCTCTGTAAATAATGTAACATTGGATGAGAGGTAAACATGGTCTGGTTATTAGGTAATTAACCTGATATTGGGTTTGTTATGAAGTAATGAATCTGGTTGTTTGGGTCAGTAGCTTTAGATGTTGTACTCTCATGCTGGACTTGGACTTGGCAATTTATTCCATAGTCTCTCCTCTACAAAGGCTAAAAGCAAAATTGTAATGGTGAGTGGGTCACCATTTCAGTTTTGTATTGTATTGAACCTTGTCATGCCATAGATACATATACAGATTGTCAAGAATAGTATCATTTTCTTTTGTTTTGTATGTTTACTTTATTAGCTTCAAATATTTGAGTATTTGGTTGTGATCTTCTTTGACTATTATGTAAAAGAAGAAAAAAATTGTCAAGTTTATCTTTTAAAAAAGTTTTATACAAATATTGAAGTAGTTTATTTTAGTTTGTTGAAGTATCTGTGTAGGATTTTGTCAAAAAGGGAGCATTCATATATGTTCTAATCTTACAGAGGGCCATTTTTTGATATATAGTACTCTCTCCCTAATCTCTGGTCTTCTAAATTTTATAGTTGGCTTAAAACTTTAGTGATGATGAATATTATAAGTTATATTACTTCACCTATAAATCACCCCTATAATACTAAATAAAGACCTATCATATAGATGATGACATTTATTTTTGTCATGTTCTCTTGGTGCATTTTCTAAATCCTACTCACTGTTTTGAAAGGAAATCCTACTTAGGAATAGGTACATGACATAGACAAATTTGGATCTCAGCCATCCATTTAGTTGTCTTGATCACTCTTTTAGAAGTACCTATCCAACCAATCTTTTATACTAATTACTAATTCAGTCACATCTTAATATTTTTGCAAATGTCATCTCGTACATAGTGTGCCACCGATCCTAGATACTTTTTAAAACCATATACATCGCATCATATTCATCTAAAATCTTTATTTCATACGGGTAGCACTTTGGTGACATTGACCAACCACAATGTTATGGTTTTTTGTCCTTTTGCACACTTGTGACATTTGGGTGCCAATGTCAAAGTGCTACCCCAATCTCTTTGCTCAATCAATCTTGTGTATTTATTTTCCTTCTTATTAAGGTAAGTTGTGCCTCTTCTCCCGGTCTCTTTGATTTTTTGACTTTTTCTCATATGTGAATTCTTTTGTTCATGTTATGGCGTTTCCCTTTGTTGAGGTAACTATTTAGTTTGTTTATTTTTTAGGCTGTGATTTTTGTTGTGTCTCTGTAGCAAGGAAACAACTCTCTGAAAGGCTGACAGAATTGTCTCACCATCCTGGTTTTGAGCAACACAACCCCAATCATGTTTTAGCGATGAAGCATAGGATGCAACTTGCTTCTCAAAATCTTAGAAACAGAACAGTGATTGAATTTCTCCAAAGAGACCTACTAATGAATACTCATCAGGAATTTAAGTTTAGACTTCTTTCTTATTCCTTCTCAAAGATTAATGAATCCTCATATATAACAGGAGGGGCCAAATTTTTGTTTCCATCATAGATTAATTATTTGAATCAAATTCAATCTATCCATCTTTAGTTTCAATTATTCCCAATCTTAAAAAATAAATGATCACTGTTCATAAACAAAAAGTAGAAAATAAACCTAAATGATGCCTTCCCCACATTTTTTCTCGTGGTGGCCGGGGTTTGAACCGGACCTTGCATATTTTATGCATTGTCCATAACAACTGAGTTAAGCTCATGATGACATATTAGAACATTTTTTATATAAAAGTTGTGAGGTTTTTTTATTTAAAAAGTGTTTTAAATTGACAATTTATGCGTAAGGCTTGAAAATGAGTGTATTGTACCGTCTATCTTTAAAAATAACTAAATGAATTTTTTAAAAATATTTTCTATAATTTGCAATTATAATAACTAGATCTGATCATAAGTGTCAACAAATTTTCTTATGAAATGATATTTTTTAAAATTTAAAAGTTAAAAAATAACTATAATATTTCATAAAAATGAGTATAAAATAATTTTTATTTACTTTTGTTTAAAACAAACTTTTCTCATGTGGTACACGGGTATACACAATAGTACTCTCCAGAAGCATAAATAGTTTTGTCAAAAAAAATAAAAGCATAAATAGTTATATCAAGAAACAAGTAAGCAAAAATGAAAGCTATAAAAGGTAAGTTCTGGTTTATAAATAATTGCATTTCAAAACTCATATGAGTCATAGACAATAGGTAGAAAACAAAATGATGTAACAAAAACAAAGGTTCAAAAGCACAAAAATAATTGGACATCAAAAACTCAGGACAGGGTTAAAGACAGAAACGGTTCTAGATTGCCTAAGCATGTCTGTTCCTCTTCTTGACACCGGACTTGGCAACTTTGAGGCTTCTATGAACTGCACTCAACCTTGCAAGAGCTGCCTTCTTCAGATCAGGCCTGTAGTAATTATCTGCCACCTGAACCACATCAAAATGTTATGTTAAAAAACTAAAGAACTGGCTATATTTCGCTATTAACACAAATCAGAGGAACAAAGGAAGAAGCATTAAGTTAGAAAATCAGAAAAAAACTAAGTATAAAGAAAACTATTTTCCACCATGATAAAATTTTTTTGCATGACCAAGTCAGTTAAGACAAAGGCATTAGGAAACAAGTGAAATACTCGTGGAAAATCAGACAAACCCTGGTATCAGAGGATAATTATTAATAACCGGCACCATGAAGAGAAATAAACTTTTATCTAATAACAAAATTTCATCAGAAAATGCATTCAAGAATGAGCTTTTGAATGATAGAAGCTCAGAAGCCAAGCGTAACATGAATATTTCATTGAAGAAACCCACATAGGGATCCTACTTATATGTTAGAGCCTCATCACTGCAGCATCATTTTGTAGAACGGATCAAAAATATGAACTTGATGAATGGGACATCATAGATCTCAGCAAACCATCTTACGCCTTTATAAAGACAATGCATTGAAAGTGTAGAAATATACAAATTAAGTCTGGTAGTTAAAGGTTTGTGTGGAATTCATTATCAAGAGACATTTGGCCAAACAGAAAAACTAACAGCTTAGTCTGCAAGCCGTCCATGCAAAGACAATTTCAAGCTAGCTCGAGGAGTTTTGGAAGCGCCATGAACGACACTTACACATGTGGATACATTCGATCACTTTTAATTTCTCAAATTATTTGCAGTGTCTATGTGTCAATTTCGTGTCTCGTGTCTGTGTCAATCCTTCATAGACAAAAATACATTCTCACTTATTCAATTTTCAACAAGAAGCTAAACTCTTGTGAGCAAGTAAAAAAGCCACATATGCAACAATTTTAAAGTAATAATCATAAAGGATCTGTAAATTGGCAATGTCTTAAAATCATGTATACTAATATAATAATAATAACACAATCATAAGCAGAAGCTATAAGCTATATGTTATAATCATACGCATGAGCATAAGCATAACCATAAGCTATAAGCTATAAGCATAAACTATAAACTATAATATAATCAGACCCATAAGCATAACCATAAGCTATAAGCTATAACCATGAGCTATAAGCCATAATCATAAGCTATAAGCTACAATCATGAGATATAAGCTATAATCTTAAGCTATAATCAGAAGTAGAAGCAAAAACATTGGAAGGAAATCTGAACAGAATCGTTCGAAGAAGAAGTGTAAATGAAGAAGAACAATAAGCAACATATAAGTAGAACCAAACAACAACAACAATAACAAAATTGTAAAACTCATAGGAAGCTTCAACCGTGAAACTCATCGGAATCAAAAACGGAATCGAAGATGCAATAAGAATCGTAAACGGAATCGGAAATTACCTTAAACAGGATAATGGTCTCCGCAGATACAACCTCGCCGGAAGAGGAGTCGCCGGCCCCGCCAGTGATTTGGGAATTTCGGATTTTCATGGGAAGAGGAGAAGATGAAGTTTGAGATTTCTGATTGAGTGAAAATGAATGGTAATAATTGAGCCCCTAAGCCCCCTCAATTGGGGCCAGGAAAAAATAGACTAGATAATGGGCTGGGCTGAAAATGAACTTATACAGTATGGGCCTCAAATTATAAGGCTTTAATGGGGCTCAAATGATGGGGCTTTTGATTATTAGGCTTCTTTGACAACTCTACGTGTAATGCATGAATTCGCCATGTAATCAAATAAATGGTGTATAATGAGTGGTCAAGCAATTAATAGTGGGGTTAGTGGGATTAGGAGGGGAAAATGGCGGGTTAGTGGATCCATTAGAGAGAATTGATCGGATGGTTTAATGTAATGAAGTGATATGATTGGTTAGCAGATGACAGTTATGCAAGTATAGTTGCAAGACTTGATAAGATTTATGTATACTTTATTCAAAATAAAAAATAAAAAGATTTATGTATACTAGACTTGTCAACGGTAATAGCGACTGATAGGTTAACCTTAGGGTGATGTCTAGGGACGATTTGGGTGAGTTGGGATAAAAAAATGGAGCTTAGGGAAGCTGCCATGGCAAAAAATCGCAAAAACCATATGTCTGATGTTGTCAAAATCGTGTCTCGATTTGCCAAAATCAAGCTACGATTTTGACCTGATTTTGGTTTTGTAAAAATCGAGTTTCGATTTTGTCAGACTAAATGCATTTTCTTCACTCCAAATGTTCTTAAACTTGTTCTTAACAGTAGGGATTCCTAATTTATATAACAAAATTTGGGGGGTGGGTGGGTT
>Ga0315914_1009879_pt1 | contig 12092 bp, 4 predicted proteins | sample MpolenodulesMG_FD_203920 | JGI IMG/M metagenome (GOLD analysis project Ga0315914, IMG submission 203920) | Medicago polymorpha root nodule microbial communities from Los Angeles, California, United States - elongated nodules | ecosystem: Host-associated > Plants > Roots > Nodule | place: USA... | reverse complement strand
AAAAAATTAATCGCATTTTAACATGTTTCATTTTTCTCTTTAATACTTCTTTTTTAAATTTAAATTCTAAAAACCATAGAATTAGTGTATCTAATTTTTCGCACTAATGTTTGCATCTATCAGGGTCGTTCCTATGAAACTGGAGGCTCGACTCTCATAGTAAAAATAGGCCCTTAATAAAAAAATGCACAATTTTTTTAAAAGATTAATCTTCTATTTAAATTGAAAATAACACTCGTATAATGATTATTAGCCATCGAAATCAAAATTAGCAATTATTTTTACTAAAGATGTGCTTTTTAACTTAGAAATAAAAACATGGAACATGATTTTTTACTTAGAAATTGAAACATGAAACATGTTTATTTTTCTTCTTTGAGTGGGGGTGGGGATATTGAACAATAATTTTTTTCTTGAGCTCATCACTTTGGGAGGCCCAGCTCGATTGAACTCTTTGCACTCTCTAAAGAACAGCCCTTGCATCTATGAGTCGTGGTTCAAAAAATAATGAGTAATTCGTCTCTAATGGAAGACATCATCGGTAAACATTTGAATATTCTTCCAATCTCGTTGTGAAACAAAAAATATAAACAATGAATGAATATAACACAAAAGAAAACAATGTAAGTGAAGAATAACTTTTACGGCGGAATAGTATCCTGCAACATGCACAATGTCATTTTTATAATTGGGCTAATAAATTTCATTATTATATTAAATGAAATACGACGAGGTATAATGATCCAATGGTGAAGAAACATAAGCTTGTTTATGTTACAATGCTAATTTGCTTGTGCATATTAGACACTCTCATGTTCTTTTCGGTATGGTCAAGACGGGCTATAGCAATTTTACCCCTCTTCTCCTTATTTTCAAGGAAATTATGGCCGTTTCGAATCAAAAGGATTGGACCAGCTCTTTACGTTACTCATAGCAGAAAACTAATAGATGTGCTCATGTTAACCTAAAAAGGTTGGTTTGTCTGCTACTTTTAGAATTCATGTTGTTGAAGATAATTTTCCTTTATTAGATACTCTGTTGATGTATGGTGTTCGTGGCTCTTTTCCTCAGCTTTGTGTTTAGTTAATTCAAGCTTCTTTTATAAAAATATAAATTGAAAAAATGAGTTGACATTTTATTTAGAACATAGTTTTATAAAAAACAAATACACTTTACGACTACCTCCTAATTTATTGTTTAGAGCATTCTTATTTATTTTATTTATTTTAAGAAATGCGTAGTTTAATTTATTAAGGTGGAAAGCACAATGCACCTATAATCTAGATAAGTAAGGTACATTAGAGTCTTTGAACATAAATAAATAAAGGTTTGGCTAATATGTGTGATCTTGCTCTCACTAATTGTCTAAGAAAAAAAAAACCTTCACTAATCCTCTACTTTTTAGTAGTCCTATCCCCGTCAAAAAATACTTTGCAAGTATTTTTAGAAAGGTTTTATTATTTTGTTGGTTGTTGAAATATATCTTTAAAATACCAAAGAGTCGATTCCAACCAAGACTTAAGATAGCATCTATTGAAAAAGACTTAAGTCTCACATCGGATAGATAAGACTCTAGATAAAAGTTTATATAGTAGAGACATTGTTCACGTTGCAAACCGATATCGTAATGATGAGTTAGACCTAATTTCAACAGCATCATCTTTAAGGAGCTTATCAAGATACAATTTAGAAGCAAAAACAGATTTAGACGGAGGGGTCGTAGCATGCCAAATCAATTTAGACCAGGTTTTATTATTTTGTTGGTTCTTGAAATATTTTAATACTGACCGAAAAAGATTAAACTCCGTCACACAATATATCAACATAAAACATCAAAATTTATAAATAAGCAACCATGATGCAATGCAATAATGTTGTTGTTTTATAACCAAATAGGATAGATTGGACCATCTTCTCTTGAGACAATGATGAAATACACTTCAATAGTTTATTCATTATCGCAATGTAATTATTTATTATATACACTTTATGAATCGGGCTTAATTACAAAGCACTAATTCATAACCCACTTAGTTAATTAGTTAGTATCCGTTTGGATGGCCATAGTTTTGCTTGAAATCACGACAAAAAATTACTTTGGCGTAGAAACTTCAATTCTCAACTTTTAAAATCCCAGCAAATTTACATCAAAAAGTATGCATATGTGTTTTTGCTTCATCAAATGTCACTCCATCCAGACAGTTAGTTACATGCATGGCTGAAAAGTGATGGCTTCATGGGTTGTTTTAGAAAAAGGAGTTGCCTTGGGTTAGTGCCTTAGTGGTTGCTCCACTTATAATTTTTCTCACAGCTAGAATCCAATAGTGTAGAAAAGAGACGATTGCTTTTACCTTTCCCAAGTTATCCCATACTAACTATTCGACGTATTTCTCTCCCTTTGTCTGTACTTGTCAATCTTTTATGTGTGGGCTGGGGGGTTGGTGCTCACATCTTTTGACTTGCTGTCTCTAGCATGTGCAATTTGGCCACTTTGGAAATATGGCACTAAACCATGTGCTTTGCCTCCTTAAAACAAATTCAATTATATGAATCATAAGAGATACTGCACCGTTTTGGTGTAAGGGTGGAAAAATGACTCGCAAGAATTTTAGAGCACTGCACCCTCTAGAAGCAACTCTCTTTGTTTGAACTCACCTTTGACTCTTTAATGGACAATATAATTTAGTACTACTCCTACAAACTTAAATCATCTTTTTTATTTAATCCAAGAGTTTTGCAGCATGAGATGGCAAAAAAGAAAAGAAAACATAAGTACGGTTTTCACACGTCTGCTGACATTGACACAAAGCAAGATCTTTAGCTAATAAGTTCAACAATATTTTTATTGTATAGTTCAATTATTTTTTTATCCTATAGTTCAATTATATTTTTCAACACAATATTAAATCAAATAAAGTACAAGTACCGTCACAGTACGAAATTGGAAGAAGCAAAACAGATCGTAGACTCTCATATGGTAGTTGTGGTATTTAATTGGGAAATAAAAATCACACCAACATTCAAAGACTTGATCGGTGGAAACTAAAAAAACATTCTCATTTTGTTAAATCCATGAGATCTAAAAAAGATTATTAAGATCTCATTTTCCTTCTCTAATCTATAATAATAACTTTAAAAACATAAGAATAAAAAAGACATAATAATAATTGATAGTAATGATCAGAAAACAGAGGAAAGGGAAAGAGTAGATCCCAATTCTCATCATTCACACCCTTTCGGTGCAAACCCGACCCGCGAACTCGCAAGATCATAACTGACCCGAAACCCTTGCTGCTGAATGTTGCCAATGATAGACAAACCACTCATCGTTCCGGCGAAAGCAAAGCAGAAACTCCCACTGTTGTCCACCGGAATCAAGTAATTCTGTGCCGGAAGCGACACATCAGCACCTTGAAAATGAAGCACCAATGTTGGCACCTTCACCTCCGTCAGCCCAGATAAATCAAAGCAAGTATCGAACAATGAAAACTCCGGCGCCTTCTTCAGATGCGTAGCACCGAGCCTAAAAGCATCTCTCAGTGCAATGTAAGCAGGTCGGGTCAATCGGGTTACTGAAGTACCTGAATCAATTATAACTCCGCCGTTTCCGGCGGTGTCGAGTTTGAAGAGCGAGGCGGAGACGCCGCGAACTGGAGCACCACCGACACTGATTCCAAGTAGCCCAACGTAATAGAAAGTATCGAGTTTAGGATTTTTGAGAAGCGGAGTAAACCGGGCGGTTCGAGAAACAGCCGAGTCACCAAATACAACAGAAGACGGTTTTGATGTAGCAGACCGGTCCACAAGACAATAAGAGAATTTCTGATTGAACCGGCGACCGGTTTGAACCGGGAAAGATAATCTACCACGACCAAGACCTAATAAACCAGCAGCACCAACGAAAAGACCTTCGTTATCATGACCACATCCTAAAGCCACACGCGCCACGCGCGTCTTTCGGAACGTGAGTGTTTCAGTGGAGAAATCACCGAAGGTGAAAGACCCATCGCCGTAAGAAACTTGATACTGACAAACCTTGGTCTTGGTGTTGCAACCAGCAGTGTCGAGTCGCCGGCAAAGAGGAGCACCGCATGGGATTCCGGCGTAGGAGCGTGACTTTGTTGGGTCAAAAACTGGATCTGCTTGGGAGTAACATTTCCGGCATGGAGAACATTGGAGCCAAACCACGTCGCTTCCGGTGTCGAGAACCATGAAAACGTACCTAGCTGGAGTTCCAACACCGATACGGGTGAAATATTCGCCGCTGCCTTGAGAAAGACCAGAGACGATGGAGCTGCTGAAACCAGTAGCGGATCTATGGGGACGGGTTTTGTTGAGAGCTGTTGCGAAGGATTCGACTCTGGCAGCATCTCTTTGGAGTCTGAGATGGAAGAGTTGTTGTGGGGTTTTGTCGGAGGAGGAGAGAGTGTCTATGTGGTGTAGTTGAAGGGAGAGAGAGTCTTCGGATTCGGGTATGGATAGAGACTCCTCTGAGAGTGTTGAAGAAGGGTTAGGAAGAGAGCGAATAGAGAGTGTTTGTGTTTGTGTTTCTGTGTTAGTGGTGATGGTCGATGAGAGTGTGAAAGAGAAGGAGATGGCTAATAATAGGAAGAGAAGGGTTTTGTTATTGTACCCTTCCATTGTTAGAGTTAGAGTTAGAGTTAGAGAGAGAAGTGTTGATAGTGAAGAAGAAATGGTGGGGAGTGAATAAATAATGCAATTAGAGTGCGTGAAGGAAAGGCGGTTCTGAGTTGATCACAGTGTGGGCCGTGGGGTGCAATGCATCACTCAATGCACTGATTCTGGTCTAACAACGTTACACTACCCGTGTAAAAAGTAAATTATTATTGTTGGGGTTCGGTTGGATAACATTAGTTGCTACTAATTGCCTTTCTTATTCTAGATAGACACTTGAGTTTAACTTCTTCCAATAAATTGTTACTACTAACAGATGGAAGTGTTTATTGTGTTTACTTTTTGAAATAAAAGAGGGTCCAAGTTCGAACAAGAAAATTACACATATTCGGTGTTGGGATGAAATATCTTACACCATTGAAATCAAGAAAATTGAATAAAATCAATGTATGACTCACCATTTTAAGTGTATTCTATTTTTAAAGTGTGAGACTCGTCATGATTTAAGTCAATTAGAAAATGAGTGTTGGAAAGAGAGTGTTGATATCACCACTCAAAAATTAATTTGAGTTGGACAATGCTCTAAACAATTAAATTAAAAAATATTATCGATATTATAGGTAAAGTTTGGGGTTCAAACCCCTACAATGTTATTAAATTCAACTAGCTATCAATGATGTATTTCAATAATATTTAAAAAGGTAAAGATGGAATAAAAAGTGATAAGTTATTAATTAAAAGCTAGTATTTGAAATAACATATGAAACTAGCAAATCAAACTATAAGTTCGTGATAAAAATATAATTACTAAACAAGTTTTTTGTTGTTGTTATACGTGCTTGTAAGTTATAAGCTTGTTTATATGCTTGCCAAACAGTGCCTAATGGTACACGTACATCTGATAAAGTTTGTGTTACAATAGCATTGCCGGTAAAAGAAGATGAACATCATAGTTGTTATTTTTAGCTTTAATGCCATTTAACTAGCTATGGTTTGTGTTACAATAGCATTGCCCATAAAAGAATATGGACATTATAGTGGTTATTTTTAGCTTTAATATCATTTAACTAGCTATGGTGGTGGTGGATATGAGTTAGCTTTTTTTTAGAGGGGGATTTTATGGTGGTGGTGGATATGAGTTAGCTTTTTTCTAGAGGGGGATTTTATGGTGGCGGTGGATATGAGTTAGCTTTTTTTTAGAGGGGGATATAAGTTAGTTTTATTAGTAACTTTATTGGTGAAGTTCATTATTTTAGGAACTTTGTTGAAAAGTGGTGCTTGGGGATAGTGGAAGTGCAAGACTAGTGCCCCTTGGGTTATTGCTGTTGTGCAGTGAATTGGAAGCAATGTATTCTCAATTTCTCATAACTTCACGTAAATTCTTTTATAAAGAACACTTTACATAAATTCTTCGAGTTGGAAATGCTGAAAATACCATTTATTTTTGGGTAGAGATAAAGGAGCAAGTTTCACAAACAAAAAAAAAATCTCTAAGAAGATAACACCTCTGAAATTCGCCAACCCAAAAAAACAAATTATAACCATCTAATTTCTTTCCGTTTTTAGCAATTTAAAAGTTGTGTTTTAACGTCTCATAAGTCACTTTTATGAACGTTATGTCAACAACTAAAAATAAAAGGTTAAAAATATGAAGAATCTCAAATTAGATGGTTAGAATTTGATTTTTTAGAGTCATTTGTCAGATTTCGCATATGACCAATTTATATGGTTAATTTGAACAATAACCCTATAAATTAATTAAATTATTTTGTAGATGTGTGATTGGTTATTTTGTTTGAAATGGACTATGCGAGAAAATCGTGGATTTTTCTACACAAATTTTAATACCATAATCCTGAATTGCGTTATCATTATGATAAAAAATGAAAGACAAAATTGTCTCTTTTTTCCGAGTTAAGATCTTCTTCATTTGTTAAAAATAAATGAATAATATCATTTGATAAGAGATAAATACAAAAAAGTAAGTAGTGGGTTCTACAACTTTTAATCATTTTCAAATTTATTTGTGTCTTTATTTCTTCACATAAAAAAAATTGAGAGACTAGTAAATGGAGAGTTCCGGACTCCTCTCTTTCTTTTTTATAGGAGACACATGAGATGTACAAGGATACAAATGTAGAGAAAAATATTATTGTACTTGTGTGACATGTTGTCGCATGATATTAGCCTATTCAAAGACAACACATGGCAATACAATTTCAATTTTTTAAACATCAAAATATATGAAAGAGATAGAAAAAATAATTAAATTGACTTATGTGTCATAATTAAATTGATTAACGTCGCTAATATTATTATCTTAATGGTACATAAGCGGAGTATGGAAATAATAATGAAAATGAAACATTAATATTTTAATTGTTAGTGAAAGGATAATATTCATGTTTTTAAAATCTTGCATAACATGCTCCCCAATGTGAATGTTTATAACATGGATCTGTTGATGTTATGGTCGGTGACGATCCCGTCAATCACTCTACTATGGGCACATGGAATGCAGCTATAAATAAATAAGAGTTTTGCTAGAAGACACATTTTATGAAGTTGTCTTTTAACAAGTTATTCTATGAGTATTTATTAAAAAACACCAACTAATTTTTATGAAGGTGTATTTTAACAAAGTTATAACTAAAAAGTGAAAATCACACCTTAAAGTGTGGGTTGTTAAAAGACACATTTATGGATGACTTCTAACCAAACCTAATAAATAAAATGGAAGGAAAAAACTACACTATAGGAAGCTTCTTTCTGAGTATCTTTTTTGTTTTGTGTCTTGGTCACGACAAATAATGGTTTCAATTTGAATGTGACTTTCTTATCGTGTAAAAAGGTTAAGCAGAACCACCTATGTGTTATGTAATCTGGTGTTTCTCCTTTCCTCATGCCCTATTGATTTCATATCGGAGATTGTTCTTTAACTATCTAGCAACCGCTTACAGGTCCTATTGTACGACAACTAACTACTGTTTATTACTAAATGCAGGGCCGTATTAGAGGCAGGGCGACCGCCCTTGGTCCCAAAAAATAAATATGAAATTTGGGTCCCAAATTTTTTGTTTAGGGGTCTATTAGGCCCTAAAAAAATTGATTTGTTTTTTGTATCAAGTTTGATGTTTATATATATTTATTAGTTAGGATCCAAATTGTAGGTTCGCCCTAGGCCACCAAAATTCCAGAAACGGCCTTGACCAAATGATAGTTAATTATCGTATGGGGTATTTTGGTAATTTGAGGTGTTTGTGAGCAATTGTTAGATGCTTAAAGAATAATTTTCTTTCATCTTTAAACAAAAAATTCTTTCATAACTCCTACACCTGGAATCTGTTTTGGATTGCCCCTATCTGAAACACTTTTCTCTAAAAAACTTTTTATGTTCTCAGAAACATTTTATACTTTAAAATAAAATTTAATAAAACTGCAACAAACATAAAAATACGTATTTCTATCATTTTATTTTCAAAAATCTACAAAGATAACAATATTGAAACGAAAATAGTATATATATTCTTCTTAAAAAATACATTATGCATGCAGTCACTTTCTTCATTGACGATAAATGATTCAAGAGTCGTGTATATTAAATTGAGGTAGTAACTAAATATGCAGTTAGTTATTAAAACAGTTTAAATTGAGGTAGTAACTAAATATGCAGTTAGTTATTAAAACAGTAAGAGTCGATCAAAGCAAGCAATCACTCAAATATGTTAAAAGAATAATTTAGTCTTTTAATTTGAAAAATATTATTGTTGAATCAACTAAGAAATACTCCCTCCGTCCCATTTTAACTGAGCCATTGACTCATTTCACACTTATTAAGAAAAAATGTATAAGTGAAAGAGAGAGAGAAATGGATTTGAGTGCCCTTATTAGGGGTGTAAGTGGTTTGGACAAAACCAACAAAACCGAAAGTTCAAACCGAACCAAACTGAAAAAATACCCGAGCTTGTTTGGTTCGGTTTGAAACCGATCCAAACCAATCGAAACCGATCTAATTTGGTTTGGTTCATGGTTTTTCATTTCGAGATTCGTGAAACCGATGAACCAATCCGACGATAACCATACTCCTTATTTTACTAATATTATCTTACCTCACACAAACTTATGGTTAAACCCAAAATTAAACATAAAATACTTTTTAATCCATTCACTTTCTCTCATCTTCATCTTATCTCATCCTTCAGACTCTTTCGTTTCTACTAAAAAAGAAATTCTAGCCGTCAATCACACCAAACCCATTGTTCATCGCCACCGGTCACCGCTGAGGTCGTTCATCTCTTGGTTAGTTTTATCTGGTTTATGCCAATGATTTATACTCATTTTATTTCATTGTTCTATGAAATATTTTGTGAGAATGATGGATGAATGAATCTTGGATCATATGTATGAAATATTAAGTAAGGTTAGTTACAAAAAGTTGTTTGAAAAATAGAGAACATGAAAAAACAAAATATGAAATACAATTACACAAAGTTCTATGAAATATTTTGTGAGAATATGATTTTTTTTTAATTGTATTTTTAAATAAACCGATCAACTGAACCAATCCAAACCGATTAGTTTGGTTCGGTTTCTTTTTTGAAAAACAATGAAAACTGATCCAATCAAAACCGATAAAGGTTTCATCGGTTCGGACATTTTTTTAACTGAAAACTAATCCAAACCGAACCGTTACACCCCTAGCCCTTATCATCTATTGATTCATTCTTCTTTATCATAAATGTAAAGTATAATATATTGAATTAGAAGTGGTAAAAGTAGTATTAGTTAGTGTTATAATTGAAAAAAAGTAATTAATATTATATTGAAAAGTGAAATGGGTCGATTTTTCTGGAACAATATTTTTTTGCAAATAACTCGGTTATTATAGGACGGAGGGAGTAGGAATATAGGTTCCATTTTGAATAATTGTCAAATTTTGTTATCAACTTATTGGAATAACTCTTATGTTGAGTTTTTTTTAGAAAAGAGATTAGGGTTAATAGGTCTTTACCCCCTGTAATATAGGTCATTTTAGGTTTTCTTCCCTGTAATTTTTTTTTTTGATTTACCCCCTTGTAAAAAATAATTGTTTTGATTTACCCGTTGTAAAAAAAAATTGTTTTGATTTACCCCCTTAATAGGCCAAACAAAAACCTTTTTTTTTCAAGAAGTTTTCGTTTTTGTTTGGCCTATTAGGAGGTAAATCAAAAGAGTTTTTTTTTACAGGGGGTAAACAAAAAAATATTATAGGGAAAACTGAAAATGACTTATATTACAGGGAAGTAAAGACCTATTAACCCAAGAGATTTATATGAGTATTTGTAGTCTTGCTAAGACGATTATGTATAATGTTATTGACTTGTTTCTTATATTTTTTTTAAATACCAAATTGTATTGATATTTTGAGCTTTAATGAAGCGAATAAGTTTTCCATTACCAAAAAAAAAAAGAGGTTATGATAATGTCTCTTGAACACTAGTTAAAAAAACAAAAAAATAAACTTTATATATTTTTGGCTTAAGTGCAGTTTTAACCCCCCTATTTTGATTCAATTTGGATCCCCCCCTCAATTTTGATTGATTCTGGATTTTGCCTCCCCTATTTTAAAACTCGGAATTTTACCCCCTCTATTTTATGTTTTTCAAGATTTTGGCCCTACTTTGTCCACATAATTAATTATTTATATTAAATATTTTTTTTATTTTTTTAATGAAAAAATAAAAATAAAACCAGAAAAATACTATAAAAAAATGAATAAAAAATGCATAAAATTAGTATGATCTCTAAAAATAAAATAAAAAACTAGTATGAAAATAGCAAATATTTAGAAGTGCAAACTAGTTTTTTCATGTATATTTAATTGAATTTTTATTGTATTTCCGTTGTTTTACTATTATTTTTTTGCGTTTCCTTGGTTTCTTTGTATGCTATAATCAACGAATCATATAGGTTTATGACCTAAATGCTAAAGTGATCATAGAATTAAAAGATGCGGATTTCTATGAAAATATTTACCCCTTTAACTAAAGAATAGTGGGGGCGCTACTGGGAGCAAAATAAATTCTTTTTTTTAAAAAAAAAATTATGAACTAGTGGGGGCACTATATCTGATCATATTCATGTAATCAGAAATAGTTATGAAAACATCGTACCAGATGTTATAGAACCACGAGGAGGTAAGAAAGCTAGAATAGCTAAAGAGTATGAACTTGGTTTATACATTGGAAGAAGATCCATTAAGCCTTAAAAAACTATATTCTTAATGGATGTTGAATTATGAAGCAATAAACGATGAAATAGATTTTTTAGAGTCTAACAAAACATGACACTTGGTTGACTTGTCTCATAGTTGCAAAACCAATTGGTTGCATTTGGATTTTCGAAAAAGAAACTAAAATTTGATGGTACGGTTGATGAATACAAGGCGAGCCTTGTAGTCAAAGGTTTTAGAAAAAGAGAAAAATATAGACTTCTTCGATACTCATTCACCAGTCACTAGAATCATATCCATAAGAGTGCTGGTCCCTTTAGTCGCCGTTCATAACTCGATAGTACTCCAAATGGATGTGAAAGTTGCCTTTTTTTATGGTGAACTAGAAGAAGAAATCTATATGGACAAGTTTTCATTACCAGGTTCGGCTCCTGTATTAATGTTATATTGTTTTTTTTTCTTCCGACAAAATGTTATATTGTTAGTTTTTTTTTTGACAAAAAAATGTTAGGGTTAATCGTTTAAATTGACCCTGCGAAATACGTGATATCTGAAAATGGCCCTGCAAAATAAAAAATAGATATTTTAACCCTGCAATTTGATATTCTTTTTATTTTTATCCTATAATATACGCGTGGTCCAAAAAAGTTATCTAACGATTGAATTTTTTCATGATTTTTTCCAGGCATCTTTAAGATTTTTTTTTAAGAAGAGGCATCTTTAGGATGTTAAAACATGGCTATACACAAAAATTAGATTTTTCCGACTAGGACGGATTTATTATGATATTTTAACCCCCATAATTATGAATTTCTTAAACAATTCATAATTAATTTGTATCTCGTTTAAAATCTCTAAAATTTCATGATGAAAGTTCTTATGATGTTCTAACTATGTCTACAAAATTAGAGAACGAATGTGCGACGTGTAAAGATTTTTTTTTTTTTGAAAGAATGTGCGACGTGTAGAGATTTGCAGTTCAATATTTGTTGATATAAACCAAACAAAATAACAATGCACTCCCTCTTCTGATTTAGAGGCGAGGACAATTGCAGATCGAACCTAAATTACTGTATATCTCTTTCATCTTCAAGATCATGATGAATTTTTGAATAATCTTTGATTTTTTTTTGGGTTACAAGGCTAATGTGCAGGGGCGGTTCCCTTCATTAACATGAGGTAGCCATGGCTACCCCAAAAAAAGTATTATTCTTGAATAGATTGGTATGTTTTTATATTTAGCTAC
>Ga0315914_1009877_pt1 | contig 12095 bp, 4 predicted proteins | sample MpolenodulesMG_FD_203920 | JGI IMG/M metagenome (GOLD analysis project Ga0315914, IMG submission 203920) | Medicago polymorpha root nodule microbial communities from Los Angeles, California, United States - elongated nodules | ecosystem: Host-associated > Plants > Roots > Nodule | place: USA... | reverse complement strand
GCCCACCCGAAAAATTTAAATAATTCAATTATAGGTCTATTTTGCGAGACTTTAAACAATTTTTCAACGGTTAATTTTAGTGGCCCACCCGAACTTTTTTATTCTGATTCCGCCGCTACACTCAATAAAATCTTAAAAAAACAAAAAGGAAGCTCATTCCTATCACCAAAATAGTCATGCATAATACAATGAGGATTGAGGAACAGTTTCCAACCAAATTGAAATGCATAATTGACTAATTTATCAACCAATTGTTTCCCTCTTTATAAATGTGAGAAACTCTGAAACGAAGACTCTGATAAGATTCAAGTAATTTGACCATCTATTCTGAAGTTGCCAAGGCACCTACGAGAAATTATCAAAGGCCTTAACAGTAAATATGGAGTCACATTCCAACCATAAATTAATTGAACCTCTTGCATAAGCTATTTCAAAAGAACGCATAGATGTTGTAACTTGTAAGTTCAGCATGAAGAGCAATAGAAGATCCTAAATTTTGGGCAAAAACACCATCAAAATTACCTCTTTAGTCTCGAAATATGACACCACATGTAGCTAGACCCTTAGCTGCTCCATCAATATTACACTTAAACCAAAGATTAAGGGAAGGCTTCCAATAGACATGTCTAATAGCAGGAGCTTAAAGAGAATGACAAATAACTCTAAAATACTCCAAGATTTAATCATTCCTATTTCCAAGATTAAAGGGAAAATAAATTGTCATGTGGTGAACCAACTTTAAGTTTGATAAATTAGCATGCTCCTAGTTGCATGCTCTCAAAAATAAAACCATTCAAATGTGAGATTTTGGTCCAATATAAGGGCTTGCACATTTTATTTTATTTTATTTTTGTCCTTTTTCCTTGGTTTTTTTGAGTGAAAATTCTCATATAGATTCATGATTCCCCTAGAACTTGTCTTGTAACCTTAATGAAGCTATTTTCTTCTTGTGAAACTTGTATACTAAAAAATGATTTAATTTATTTTCTTTAGCATTTATAATTGCAAATCAAATTGGATAGCTTTGAAGTATAGTTTTAGCAACCTAAAACTAAAAATTGTTCTTAAGCTTAAAAAATATATAAATTGAAGGGCAGTAAAAGGCAACTGCAGTCACTAAGAAAGGATGTCCGACACGTAGATCATTTTTTCTAAAGGTGGTTGATCCTTATATGTCCAGAAAGTAAAAGTTAATGCACCCGCTAAAGGTGACTGGCTCGTAGGTCATTTTTCTATAAGGTGGTCGATCTCCATATGCTTTAAAGATTGAAAATTTAAATGCTCAAATGAACTTAAAAACTTAAATCAGGTTTCATAGTTTGCACTTTAATTGATATTTTAATTTTTTTGAAAATAATTCTCTACTTATGGCCTTACATTTAAACTTTGAAAAGGTATTCTTGATTTATAGTTGCTTTCACAAGAGAAATAGTAGAAATGTATGTTTGTAGCCAATCCTATTGTAGGACTTGATCTTTGTGAAAAATTGTGTGGAACTAAGTCACGTTATATATAAATCACGTTGTGAGATGAGTGTTCAAATTCTTGAGAACTTATAACTTAGGAAGTATAAGAGTCTAACTTAAAACTTAGGTTGTCAATGACTAGGAGCGACAATTTTTTGTTTTCTTTAGTTTCTTTTCTTTTTTGCTTTGTCGGCTTAGGTTATGTTCTCCAAAAAATTGATAAGAATTACAATGATCAATAACAATACAAATATCAAAATTGCTAACACTAAAAAGCATGAATTTGTGATCAAACTCACAACATTCAAGTTTATAGCAAAAAAACGTTCTAAAAAAAAGTTTATAGCAAAAAACTACAGAACATCTACGAATGTGACAAGATAAAAGTGTCTCAAATACATATATCTTCAAATTCGTAACATTAAAGACGTCAAAATTATTGCTTAAATTTGTAATGGACACCAAACAATTAAAATAACTTAATTTGAACTAAACGAACACCACACTATAACAAAAAAAAAAAACAACATTGCACCAAAACAACTTGTATTTAGACAAGAAACCACAAAGAAAACACAAGAAAAATTAAAACTTTATGAAAACCGCTTATTTAGATAGATTAAGAAGAAAAATAACTATCAGATGATTTCAAAACAAAAAAAAAATCTCATAAATCACCTCACATAAAAGAATGAAGGACAATAAAAGAATGAAGGACAAGAGAAAAGATATGGAGGGCGACTAAGTCCCAAGTCTAATGACTATGTTAGTAAAAGTCATAATTAAAATACACCGACATCTACTATAAAATGATATTTGTACAACTATTTTATGACAACTTTTGTGACAATTTTCTCTCATACTCATATCATGTTTTACTCACATCATATTTTCTTTCATACAACTATTTGGTTTTCGCATCAATATCTACTTTTTCTTTGTAAATTTATGGTTGTCTAAGTTGTCAACAAAATGATTGTTCAATAACACAACTCTTTCTTAAAATTTGAAAATTTCCATTAAAACACACTTATAAATCCCTCATTAAGAAAGCATCCACCGGCAAGATTTATACTATATGCATTCAAATTGTTTTAGTTGATAAAGAGACTTATTTAATTCTTCTAAAAAGAATTCATATAATTGTCGCTATCAAGTAAATCATACAAATAAGTTGTAACACCTCTATAAGACTTAAATTTACATATAATCCCTACAAATATCAAGCATTTTGGCTTTAGAATCTTTTGTTTTGGTCTATGGTGATTTAATTTACTCCCGTAAAATTTATTCATATTGAAATTGATCTTTATAATATTCAGTTTAGTCCTTATCTTGTTGAACTAAAATCAAATACACTACATATTATAAGGAGCACATCAAATATGAATCAATTTTGTAAGGAATAAAACAAAACCACAGGGACCAAAGCTAAAAAATTATATATTTGCAGGAACTAAAACCAAAAAAATATTTTTACACCGACTAAAACGCTTGACATTTGCAAAGATCATTTGCATATTTAAGCCTAATTATGTAAATTGAGTCCATATACTATAAGATTAAGGGTCATGCTAACATGTGCATTCACTACACGAGTTTTGCTAGGTTGACAATGTAGTGTTTTCACAGTATAGCACATAAATACATCCTTGCAAAAATAACTTGTATGTGCATACTGTGCAACAGTTGTAAAAGTACAAATAATTTACTTAATACAATGTTACAAGAGTGTTCCCTCAAAATAAAAATACAATGTTACAATTGTGTCACCACCAAAACTGTAATTAATACAATGTTACAATGTAATTTCAGGTAAGCTAAGCTGAATATGGAGCACTCACATTGTCATTGCTATCTTTACCTTACATTTTCATAGCTTCTATATGCTAAATTATTTTTACAGCTGTTCTATAAACAAGTGGAATTCCAAATATTCCACAACACCAACAAAAAAACCAATAATCAAATGATACTGTAATTTTTGCTTCATCTGTTTTGTACTCTTTTTTTCATATAAAAAATTCAGGATTGACCGCGGCAACCTGTCGTCATGCTCTCCCTTTCCTTTTGTCATCCAATACCTGTGTCTCCCAAAAATAAGGTCCAAAAAGGGAATGTTTTGTTAAAGAAGAAACTTATAGTAAACTATCATGCAGAATTTGTTTAAAAATACTTTGTAGAGAGCATGTAAAAAAACTAGATAGTTAAATGTGCAGTTACCAACAAGTGTAAACAGAAAACAAGCAAAACTATAACAAAACAAAACAAAAAAGAAGAGGTAACAGAAATTTGGTTATTGAAGGTCGCAGAAAATGATGCCGCAATTTAGTCAACGGCAAGAACAAAGACATCATGCAAAAAGAAACACGTGTTCTTGAAAGTTCGAATTTTCTCACGGTGCCAAAATTTTGTGTGAAATATTTTTAAATGAAATGGCTAGCTTCTTTAATACAACAATAACTGCAATTCATTTTAGAGATGGCAACTTCATTGCATCATCATAACTATCATCTACAATATTAGGATTACAATTGTTTTGTCATTGTCACTGATATACAAGTAATTGCCGGCAAAAGATAGAATTACCTTACTCTGGAAGAGTCGCATGGTTAACACAAGTGTGTCTCGCGTTCTGCAAAGAAACGAGGAATGTACATTATTAGTCATGTATTTGAAATGGATAAACATTCAAACTTACATTTAAAATGGAGTTTTAGATTAAATTGTGTAAGCAACTAATTCAATATTACAATCACTGAACAGAATGAATATCAGAGAGCAAATGCAAATTACAAGCATTAAAAAAGGGCAGCCCGGTGCACTAAAGCTTCCACATACGCAGGGTCCGGGAAGGGGTCCCAAATTAGTTATTTATTTAATATGTTAATTCCAACTACCTATATTTGCGGTGCTACTTTAAAGATAAAACTTATTCCAGCAGAAACTAATTCCAATGGTATGTGAATTAAAACACTCAAATTATTAAAATTTCGATTCAAAATGAATAAAAAGAATACAAACATTAGCATGCATTCACCATGGACTTGAAACACAGTAAATGTAATTACCGGACGCTAAATGTGCTTAGAGGATGAGAAGATCCATCCGAGCATGTTAACACAAATTGTGACGAGAGACCACATGGAACTTTAATCTGCAGATAATCCATAAAAGGAGGTGGAACGTATTAGACAAGAAACAACAACTAGCTTACGTTCAACTCAGAAAAATTTATTATTATATCAATATGATAGAATGCACAAAATGAAGATTCTACATACAAGTTTATGTCAAACTATTGCACAATAAAAAACTTCAAATCTATGGATTGTTTCAACTTTCAAGAGTTTTACACCCAAGGTATTGCCTATAACTTTTACAACAGAAATTTGAATTACATACCGATAAGTCCTTTGAGAATTTCTCAGAAACTACCGCAGCTTCAGTACCACTTATCTTAATTTGGTATCCTGATCGTCTTAAGAATAGAGTTGCTTGTTCCCAATTTTCAGAAGAATCCATCTGTCAAAAATAACCGCAAAATGTGACGAATGCAAATTAAGATGAATAAGGAGCAGCAGAGTATATCCTGTATCTTTTAGAAATGATATTGAACGGAATTAGACTATAAAAGTGAATAGAACAAACGAGGTCAAGATTTTCTAGAATGCAATTTAATGCACTGAGTGTTAAAAAAATAATTATGGTATCATCTAATGAAGTATTATCACACCATTTCATGTGTTTAATAATACATTAAAACAATTAAACTTTGTGAATCTGTATTTTGTTCACTATTCTGAGGTGCATCTGGAGAGGAATGCTTAGATTTTACAAGGGGTTTTGCCTTACAAAACTTTGTGAAAGATGATTGGCTTCTCATTTGTGTTCAGTTCACGCCTTCGAGATCTCTTTGGGAGCTCTAATTCCATCTATGAATAACATTTTTAATATTCCTTCATGCATCAAAGTATAATATTTACATTGCATGGACTAATGCACATAAATTCTAATAATTGCTAGCCTAAGATGTGTAGGGAACAATACCTGTCCTAATATCAGAAATTGTGGAAATAAATCAGTACCAATGAAAATACTAGCAAAAACAATGAGCTAATCACTCAACACAAGATATTATATCTATTGAATATTAAAATTTTTGCATTATATCAATAATGACTTCATCAGTTAGTTTCACGAGATCACTTAGACACTCACAAACTCCTTTTTCAATGTATTTGGTATTAAAAAGTTAAAAATGTATTATATGTTTCACTTTTTCAACGGATATTTTTCGCTTCTTGATTCCTTAACCAGTACACTTGAGGAAATCATATATTAAACATGATCTGAGAACTAAAAGGATTTTCCAACAAAAAGAAGACCTACCAGAAGTAGAACACTGAAGATTGCTTCTCCTTTAGACAAGTATGTGTCAATCTCATGCTGCATTTCTGGGTCTATAAAGTTGGCACACAGAAGACCGTGATGAGAGAGCATCTAAGGAGGAAAAATTTATAATGAAAGAGATAAATAATGAAACTAACATGTGCGAATATAAGCAATAGATTGCCTAAGTTGTTCAAGCAAAAATGCCTTTAGAAAAATTCACATGGTTGCAGTTCCCGTGTAAGTCTAACATGTCATGTGAAAAGAAAAATAATTTGAAGAAGAAATTTCTGGTTACAAAATACTCTAAAAGATTTCATGATATCTAATGCCATTACACACACACGCTCTCTAAAATTCACATGGTGTGTGTGTGTGTAGTTTGGATCTGGCCAGTTTATCAATTAACATTTTTTTGGTTTTTACGATTAAAGTTAACTTACCACATTTTATTTTGTGCTGGTCATTTGCAAAAAGCCTCACTAGCTCCCCCTGACAAAGATAACAGAATCGACAAAAAAAATTCTGAGTGATATTCTTATGATGTCTGGGACAGAAATTGGCACATAACGATAAATGAGAAGGCAATATGAGGATGTCTATTATTGAGATAACTCTTAAACTGAGAATGAACTATTAGTTAAATACAAATTGTTTCCTTCATTAATACTTTAGCACAGAAGATGAAATCACTTCAAGATCAAATTCCTTATTTAAATTTTGCAGCCCTATAAAAAGAGCCTCATCCCACTAGCTAGGATATTATGTAATTTTTCATTTCCATATAGATAATTTGAGCGAGTAATGATCCATATGTTGGTAACCGAAGTCAGCCATATTGTTACAACTATTGGTTAGTTCAGAAGCTAGTTAATTAGGATTCTGAAATAAAAATCAATTTTTAATGTATATTGTATTTTCACTCTGTTAATTTGTAGAATATTTCCTCACTTTTAACTTCACTTTCTTTTTGTTTCTCATACATTACCAAGTTCTATTATGTTGTCAGAGCTGAGTAGCCATTATACAAGTGGTAAAATTAATACACACACACACACACATTGAACTTTCATTTGCTGACATTTTGAATTTGATAAAAAAAAAATATCACAAATTAAAATAATAAATTTCTCTTGAAGTATATCATCCATAAATTGAGCCATAGTTCATATAATGTACAGTAAACATGTCGGACCATGATATGTATAACTAATTTATTTCAAACCTGACGGCCTTTATCGTCCATTGGAATACACTCAACCGCTATCAATTTATCAACATCATCGGCTGTAACTACATACTCTGGATTTGTGGCTCCTGATCCAAGAAAAAAGTACTTCAAAAAATTGCATTGAACTTCTATCATGCCACTCCATTCAAAAAACAAGAATTTTTTTCTTAAAACTAAAATAAATAAAAGAGAAGTAAAAAAGTTCAACCACCTTCAATGTACTGCCTAGTGCCATCCTGAAGATGCCGAACCCACTGACACGAACCCAAGAATGATAATGATATCAGTAATAGAAGAGAAGGAAATTAATATGGATGAAAAGTTGAATACCAATGGAAAGAATTTTACCTGAAACATACAAAGAGAAGTTCGACGGACAGGATATCCACAACCAAGAAGTTTTTCTCCAGGAATAGCATCACCACAGATTTGAAAATTCTCAATGCCAGGGCCATCTAGAAAGATTTGACTTGTTAGTATAAAATAATATACCATCTATAATTGTGAAAAACGTAAATTACCCTCAGAAACAGAGGAAGCAGTCTCATCATGCTCATGTGAAGGTTGATACAAGTTGATATTGCCATTTACAAATTGTCTTTCACCAGTTCTCTCTTGCATGCCAATTTGATCAATTAAACCATGTTGGAAGGAAGATAGGTCTCTGCACAAGTTCTTCCGTGGATAAGTATATATATAACAAAATGGCTAATCTCTGTAATCAGCAATACAAAGTATTCCTTACTTTAATTTTTAGTATATTCCTAATTAAAATTCACATAGTCCAGATTGAATAAATTATAAACAACTTTGTTTGGTATTTATCTTTCAATCAATCATAAGGCTAATCCATTTAACTTTTGTCGAGAGATTATGGATCTTAGCAATACCAACCTATCAGCAGCATTAGAAATCTCCTGATAGTTGACCCTTTTGAATGCTCTGTTTACATCACTAACACCTGGGTTCATATATCCTGTCATATTGCTCATTGGTTGGTGATTTTGTTCATTGCCAAGAAGATTTTGCTGTGGAATGTTGTGCTGAAACTGAAATGTAAAGTGAAATTGTAATTAGTGATAATGAGAGCAAATCAACGATGATAAACACAAATAATATGAGGACAAAGCACACAAGAAGATACATGCCAACAGTACCATACCATGAATTCATTATGAATGTGATTTGTCAAATTGGCGGAACCCGGACTTTCGACAACATGGTTACCATTATCTGCATGACTTTCTTGCCCAGAAGTAAACTCTCCAATTCTATCCTGTCCAAAAAAGTAATCACTGATCTTTAGCAACAATCAATTAACCATTAACTTCAAGAATGACTTATCATATAGAGAAAATATAGTACAAGACTACAAAATCAACATTGCAAATATATAATGTCGATATCATGTTAAGAAGCCACCAGGGAGAAAGTATGACAGCCAGAAATTCTTTTTGTTTTTTGACGGACAGCCCGAAATGCATGAAGCAGGAAACATATAATCAAAATCTTAACCAATGTTCTATGTATAGCATCAGTTTGTTTACTACGCACATGCAGTTTATTTTACTTTCACTCAAATTTTCAACACCAAAAATTTCACTCAGAAAGATTTAGCAGATAGAATGGCACAAATTATGCAGCAGTCTCAGAAGTGTTGGAAACTTACATGTGAATTCCGAATCCTCCATTGTATTTGATCATGTAAATGCTGGACAAAGACCATAGAAAATGTTAGAATATCCAAAAATTATTTAGAGGAAGAGAATCATGTATTATAGATTAGGATAAAATATATGATAGAAGCGATACTTGCGTTACCTTATTTTCACGGACCCTGTCTTGTTAGTAACCAGGTCTCATTCTAATAGATTTTATCTTATTTTTAGGAAGTTATTTGCACCCTTATTTAGTTAGGATTAAAAGTCTATATTAGTATAAGTAGGGTTACTGAGTTAGTACATTGTATCACATGACAATCCAAAACATTAATTTAACAAAATATTATTCTGAGTCTATATTATCCTTTTCTCCTTCTTTACCTAAACCTAAAATTAAAACATGATAATAGAGCGGTACCATCCTCCATGACCTCCGCCATCACTACTTTACTGTTGAGTTCCGTCAAATACAGAACTCTTGCCTTAATTTGATGTGTGTGCAAGTGTGAGTTCCGTCAAAATCTCAGAGAATGCCATGTCTATCATTTATCAAGTACTGCATTTTCATACCTTTACATAGTTGGATACTGAAGAGGCATTCATAACACGAGGCCACAAACCATATTCTGCCAGCAATCCTAGCATAGATGACATGAAGATATATCGCTCATCCTCTGCAACCTAGATTAATGATATATATCAATAGCAGCAACCAGAAGTACATGAGGAGATTCCACAAAACATATACACATAGCGGATTTTGATGAATCCGTTATGAAGACCGCGATGCTATCCTAGTTTCACTCTTAGGGAAATAGCAACTGCTATCCCAGTTTCTACTAGATCATATAGCGGCAGTAATGGAAAAATGGAAATTTTAGGATTTTTTTTTTAAATAATAAAGCTGAAGAAACTGCATGTGTACCAAACATGACCTATAGTAAAATAGAAAAACCGAAGAGTTAATGAGTATTAATCCTATATTCACCGTGATACGTAAACCTTTCAATATGGAAGCTACGATTTTCGATCATTCCTTTTTTTATTTATATGCAACATTCTATATAATTGACTTATTTCAATTTTCAACTGCTATGCAGTTTCCGCTATTTGCCCGCGGCTCTATTTTCTATTTTACATAGCGGATATTTGGTGTTTCACTATTTTCCGCAATATGCTAATGATAACACCGGCATATACTTACACACATAGATGTGAATGTGTGTGCGCGCACGCGCGCGTGTGTATTTATGTTGTCTGTGTGTACGCGCATTCATTGACGTGTTAAAAATAAATGCATTAAATATCGACAACCAGTGTGAAACCTTGTCGAAATGGATCAGTTTGGATAAAAAAAAAATGAAACTACTAGGTCATTGCCTGCAAGCAAGGCACTGTATGGTTCAAGTACGCTGTAAAGTGAGTATGAGCTGATGCATTGACGCTCAAGTGTATTGAAAAATAAGTAAGGGTCCTCATATCACCATGAATGAGTAACTAAAGAAATTGGTTCACAAATTTAATACCCGGAATAGAAATAAAATGCTGATGTCATCATGAAACTAGACTCACTTTCAAATCATGGGCAAGTTTTAAATTTTCTTCAAGATAACCTTTCCTTTCAGCTAGATCCTTAGAGGCAGATGTGATGGCTTCATTTTGCTTGTCATCAATTGCCTAATAAAAATATGGCATGTAACTTTTAGGATTGAAGTTATATTCGTAAGATGTTATAAGTTAAGCACAACTTACAAAAGACATTGACTAACCATTCTTAGTTCCGAAAATTCCCTCTCTAGTTTGCATTTCTCATTCACTAGCTGTAACTCCTGCATCCGTTAAATTAAGTTGATTACCTAAAATGTCATTTTAGTAGATATAACTTAATGCTTGTGTGCATTTCATACCTTCATACAAGAAACAGCAATCTGTTCACGAAGGGAGAGGATCTCCTCTTCTTGCCCCCTTGCTCGTGAAAAAAGTTCCTGCAAATAAATTTATAATCTGAATGGATTGTTTGATGTTTTTTGCATCTTCTAAGGAAATATTACATGCGAATATGCATTGTTGCATTATCTCAAAAAAATTGAGGGGTAAGAATGTGCTACATAAAAAACACTATTATATTTTATTACCATAGTGTCTAGGTCCTGAGCGTGATTAAGTGCATCATTGCTTTGAGCCAGTTGTTTTTCAAGATTGTGCCTGCAACACAAGTAGCATCAAGCCTTATAAGGACTACTTTGGGCTTTGGCTAGTCATTACACTCTAAATACATTCCAATCCATAAAACCAAGGCAACAGTTACATTACGAAAAAGCACAAATTCATTTCACATGTATTACCTGCCTAGAAATTCTGAGCCTTGACCCTGAATCTCATCGTTGTTAAGCCCGCGCGAAGGGCTTTTAACAGAAGACATGGAATGGCTTGCACAAGGTCCTCTTCAAGACAACCTGTAATTGAATCATGGTTGATTCTTTCCAATAAATTTCTGCATTTTGTCTCGTTTGATCGTCCCCTTATTCTGTTCCAAATCAAGGTTCCTCAATGAGCTGATTCTTACCAAGAAATGCTTCAAGAAGAAACGGATACCAAGGAGTTAACAATATCAACTTAACCAAGGACCAAAAGAAATTTCTTAATTAAAAATATGCTACTTAGATATAACATCTCAAGAACACCCTGAGATTTTGAGTGCATTGTGTACGGTATGAACTTGCCGCACTATTTTTTTATAATTCACTCATGCTCGCACATGCGCACGCACACACACAATTTTTAATTTTTAGTTAATTGTCGGATTAGTATCACATAATTTTTGGTAATGGGTAATTAAAGATATTGAAGGTCAAAATTGTGAATTGACATATGTTGTAAAATCAACAAGGTCACTCATTGTTGGACAGCGGGGGTAATAAATAATAAAACTATGATATCCACAACATGTTAAAACTCCTAGGGAGAGTTTGCCGCCTATTTGAGTCTCAGCTAGACATATTAGTCTCCACTGTAACACAGGATGATACTCAGTTTAACAACAACAAAAAACAACTATGTCATTCACATGAAGTTGCAGAAGAGTCAAATTGAATCCATTTCACCACACTGAATACACAAAATTCTGAAGCAGCTATAAATTCAACACAAGAGCACATTATAATGCTCCACAAAACACAACAGAATGAAAAGAAAGGGAAAAAACAAATTTTGAGACACCCCATGAATCACATAACATCAAAATATCATTAAAACAAAAAAAAAAACATAATTAGAAGTAGGACTCACCGACAGCAAGTACAACGTTGGCAAAAACAAACACCTTGTTGAGCCTAACAAAAAAAA
>Ga0315914_1009876_pt1 | contig 12095 bp, 8 predicted proteins | sample MpolenodulesMG_FD_203920 | JGI IMG/M metagenome (GOLD analysis project Ga0315914, IMG submission 203920) | Medicago polymorpha root nodule microbial communities from Los Angeles, California, United States - elongated nodules | ecosystem: Host-associated > Plants > Roots > Nodule | place: USA... | reverse complement strand
ATTTCACTATTTCACTGTTACCAATACCAAGTAATGTCATGAAATGATAAGATGGTGAAATATGATTGAACATGTGTGTAAAACTTATCTCAATTCTTTCTATAATTTTGATTACGATTTATAAATTAATTATATATCTTTTCACACACTAAGATGCATAATTATTTGTCTCATAACTCAGTTGCTAAGGACAATGAATTGTAATATGTAGTGGTTGGGGTTCGAACTTCGGACACCCCACTTATTTACCGAAAGGTGAATTCTAACCATTAAATTACTTGGAAAAAAAATGCAAATTATTTTCAATATTAACAATTATAGTAACCTCTTAAAACATTGAATTTTATGTTTTGTATTTTTAATGGAGAATATTATAACAGCCTACACTTTGTCATAATTAATAAATAAAAATTCCGGTAGTTTTCACTTTTAACGCTTATTTTTAAGTACATCTTGATATTAAACTAATAAAATTTAAAGGTAAGTATTATCTTGTGCATTTAACATACAAGAACATCTTTGAGAAGTTATTTTCATTTTTGTATTACTCTAGAAATAACATATCAAAAGCATATTTAACAACAAAGATTGTGTATTAATACTCTAACGAAGCCATTGTATATTAATACTCTAATGAAATCACTAATGAATCAATGAGAAAACATTCTACCAAGCTTGTCCCCTAAAAACAAATTCTACCAAGCTTTTCCACCATTATACATTCCTCCACAATTGATAATTGCATTCTTGCTTCCTCGAAACCCTAACAAACCATGAATCATATCCCTATTTTAGCGTTTCAACGTTTCAAATACTCCCTCCGGTCCTATTTACAAGAGATATTTGGGTCAATATAGATCAGATACATCAACTTTTATTGACCCAAATTTCTCTTATAAATAGGACCGAAAGGAGTACCTATATACATTAACGGTAATTGCAATCTTATGAACTAATTGACAAGGTATAAAACCTTAATCTCTTTTTACTTGCTTTTTGTTTCGCTGCTTCAATTTTTTTTGTAATTTTTTCAGTTTTTAAATTTTATTTTGTAACTTTAAAGTTTTTATGATACTTAGGTGTATCTCCTTCAGTTAAAGGGAAAAAAAATTAACTCTAAAGAAAGTATTTTGAGGTAAACGGAAAATAATAAGTATAACAAGAATGTTAATGATCTCGTTAACGAATTTGGATATAAGGAACATCATAGGAAAAGTAAAGTGAAACATCCAAAGAGTGTATCTATTTATTTTCACAACAATTCTATAAAGGTACCAAAATACTTTCAAAAGTTACCTAAAGTTGAAGAGTCTAAGGGCAGCATCCATCCAGGTTCAAAAAATAAATATCTAAAAAGGAATTTGTTTTGTATTTCTCTACTTTTTTTACTTATTTTTTCCACTTCACTAGTTAATGATGCCACCGATGAATCAATGAGAAAAGAGTTACTCCTAAATATTATTATTTTTTTCTTTTTGTTTTTGAGTTTCAGCCTCGAAAATAGTGAAATGTGGTGGTTTAAGATTTCAAATGGAGAACATTTGCCTTCATTCACGAGTTTTTTACCAATGATGGCAAAAAAAAAACTTCTAAAGGTAAATTGTATTATGCTTATTTTTAATTTTCTCATTCAATTTCCAAAGAAAATCGGTCTTGGGTAATGAGAATTTGATCATCTTAAGTTTTAATCACGTGTTATTCTTTCTGGTTAAATTTTATGAGACTAATTTTTTTAGGTTTGCTACTTCCTTTTCTATGATGTTTAATTTTATACATGTCTTCCATATACCATGAATTCAAAGTTTTAGGCAATGGTTGTGGCTATATAATATACGTTCAGTTCTATTTCAAATTACTTTGGTTTTAGTACCGCTTTAGCATTTCTCATAGATGTTTAGTTGAGTTTGGACATATCAAAATTTATAAATTTTGAATTAGGAGATTTAGTTATCGATTAAGTTGATATTTTCAAGTGTAACACTTGTTGTGCTCCATTTATTTATAAATGGGTCGGGACTCGTTGCCATTACTACTTAATAGTGTTAATATGACATGACTAGTCATATTGGCAATATCATATTGGATAAAAGTAGTGTAGTCCAATGAAAGGTAAACAAATTTGAAATATAAGACATGCAATTTCAATTCATGAAACTTTGATGATCGGTGGAACGAATAGTCATATTAATATACAAAGTAATATTGACAATGAAACCCGACCCATTTTTTATCCTACTGTTTCTTAGATGTTAAATAAATGGAGCACAACAAATGATACTCTTGAAAAACTCAAATTAATCAATAACAAAATATCTCAAGTTCAAACTTTAAAAATTATGATATGCCTAAGTCCGACTAAACATCTATGATAAATTCTAAAGTGATATTAAAGGTGAAGGCATTTGAAACGGAATTGCACCAATGTTATATAGCCACGATCAACATCTGAGGGGGTTAGCTAAAACATTGAGCATTAGCAAGATGACATTGTTGAAGTTAATCAAAGATGGAATTTTGCGTTGTTATTCAAACGCGCTAAAGCCACACTTGAAAGATAGTAATATAAAAGCTCGACTCAAATTTTGTTTGTCTATGCTTGAGGAAACTAGCATTTCTCAGGATCCACAGTTTAAGTTCATGTATAATGTTGTCCACATGGATGAGAAATGGTTTTATATGACTAAAAAGTCCGCAAATTATTACCTTCTTGCATATGAGGATGAGTCATACCGCACATCCAACAATAAAAATTACCTTGCTAAGGTCATGTTTTTAGTTGTAGTGGCTAGACCTAGATTTGATGATGAAGGGAAAGAGACATTTTCAGGAAAAATCGGTGTGTTTCCTCTAGTTCAACAAGTTGCAGCATAAATATCAAGTGTCAATAGACCCTTTAGTACACTCGAAACAAAACTGATTGCTTCTATCACTAAAGAATTTACCCGATGGTTTTATATAAATAAAGTTTTATCATCCATTAAACAAATTTGGCCACAAGAACATGCAATGGAAATAATTTATATACAACAAGATAACGCGTCATGCCATATTTCTCCTGATGACGAAGAATTTTGTAGAGCAGCTTTTGAAGGTGGGTTTGACATTCGATTGATATGTCAACCACCCAATTCTCCTGATTTGAATGTTTTGGGTTTGAGTTTATTCAGTGTCATCCAATCATTGCAGCAACAAGAAGTTACTAGATCAGTTTATCAGCTTATCGAAGTTGTACAAAAATCATATGATGATAAATAACTTCGATAAGCTGATCAACTGATCAAGTAACTTCTTGTTGTTGCAATGATTGGATGACAATGAATAAACCCAAATCCAAAACATTCAAATCAGGAGAATTCGGTGGTTGACATATCAATCGAATGTCAAACCCACCTTCAGAAGCTGCTTTACAAAATTCTTCGTCATCAGGAGAAATATGACATGGCACGTTATCTTGCTGTATATAAATTGTTTCCATTGCATGTTCTTGTGGCCAAATTTGTTTAATAGCCGGTAAAACTTTATTTATATAAAACCAACGGGTAACTTCTTTAGTCATAGAAGAAATCATTTTTGTTTCGAGTGTACCCGAGGGTCTATTGACACTTGATCTTTTTGCTGCAACTTGTTGAACTAGAGGAAACACGCCAATTTTTCCTGAAAATGTCTATTTTCCTTCATCATCAAATCTAGTTATAGCCACTGCAACTAAAAACATGACCTTACCAATGTAATTTTTATTGTTGGATGTGCGTTATGGCTCATCCTCATCTGCAAGGAGATAGTTTGCGGACTTTTTAGTCATGTAAAACCATTTCTCATCTATGTGCACGACATTATACATGAACTTAAACTGTGGATCCTGAGAAATGCTAGTTTCCTCAAGCATAGACAATCAAAATTTGAGTCGAGTTTTCATATGACTATCTTTCAAGTGTGGCTTTAGTGCATTTGAATGACGAAGAAAAATTTCTTCTTTGATAAACTTCACCAATGCCGTCTTGCTAATGCCTAATGCTTTAGCTAACCCGCCTTTGAGTGCTACGCTTAGCTAACAGAATTTTGCGCACTTTCTCAATATCTATCTCTACTCTTTTCCGGTAACAATTTTTGGTTCTTTTATGAGAAGAATCACCCGTTTGACGTACTTGCCTCCAAAGTCGGTAAATAGTTGCCGTTGAGACCGAATATAATGAAGCAATCCATCTAATAGTCCCGTGTTTAAGTTTTCCACCATAACTGTCATTTATCAACAATAACTGAGAGATGATTTTTCGTTCATCATTGTTCAAGAAGTTGTGCTCGTTATTAGACTGTTGTGTCTCATGTTGGACCATGTAGGTCATGAAAACACAAGAATAATAATAATAGTGGATGTACATAAACTTCAAAAAATAAATAAAAAATAAACATTAAAAAAAACACATGTAAGATAACCACAATTTGACACCTCTTGGCATGCACATGTAAAATTGGCACTGTACTCCAACATGTTCAATGACATGCAAGGGAGTTGATTAACAACATGTAAAAAGAGGACATGCAATATAGGAATGGATTAATAGTCCTATTAGCATGTATAAAGAGACACACAATATATATATATATATATATATATATATATATATATATATAGGAATTGGATTAACATGTTAGGAGACACTCCTTCAAAAAAAAATTACATGTTCAGAGACATATAAAAAGTGGATTAATAACATGAATAAAAAAATTGCTTACAATCTGAATAATCCAATTTAGTTAATGAGTTATCTTCAGCTCCTGATATTAAATCGTCGATTTCAGTTTCAAATTCATCTTCATTTGCATCAAATTGAATATCTGCATAGTATTTAATCAACAAAAGTCATTTATATAAACAAAAACTTTTTTTCCAACACTGATGAAACTCAATCGCGGGTCTTAAGATTTTTTTTCCAATTGCTCAAACATTTTAATTAGGCCGGAGTTGAGCCACTGATGTTATTCATTGGCAGGTTTTAAAATTTTCAACTGTCCAAATTCATTTTAAAAGTGTTTTTAACCAAAAGTACCACGTTTGAGTTTTAAAAAATTTCAATGACTGGTCTTTAAACCATTAGAAATCCACCATGAGAATTTCAATGGTTACTCCATCATTCCATGCAACAATTAATTACTTAAACCCACTCCATCATTAAAGTCTGGACTAAAAAATGATTTCAAGAGAAGGGTAAAATTGGAAAAGTATAATTTTTTGTCATGATTTAAATGTAGTCAATCCACTTTCTTAATATATGTTTTTTTCTTACATTCAAGACCGGAGGGAGCAAGTGTTTAAGAATTATACTCTAATATGTCACTGATGAATTGATGAGAAAAAAAGAAACAGAGTAGAGAACATACCGTTGTTGCTGATGTTGAGATGGAGCAATCGCTTTTGCAGGTTAGAAGGAGATACAACGGTGAAGTGGAAGAGAGTGAATTTCTTTTTTCTTTTGAGAAACAACGCGGCTGAAAGAGAATGATGAATGATGACCTTTGAGTTTCTTCTTTTTTTTGTTTTATTGTTGCAAACAATAAAAAATAATAAATACTAATTTTGGTTCATTTTTTTCATTATTTTTTTCTCTGTTTTTTACTATTGTAACACATGGAACAATGTTAAAAGAACAAACCAAAAGTCATACACATGAAGAAAAAAAATGGACCAAAATTAGTATTTATTATTTTTTTATTGTTTGCAACAATAAAGAAAAAAGAAACTCAAATGTCATCATTCATCACTCTGTTTCAGCATCGTTGTTTCTCAAAAGAAACTCAAGAAAAAAGAAACTCTCCCTCTTCCACTTCACTGATGTTTCTCCTTCTAACCTGCAAAAGTGATTGTTCCATCTCAACATCAGCAACAACAATAACCTCCATCAACACCTCCAATATGTTCTCTACTTTGTTTCTATTCTCTCTAAGGTTACTCTTGGATATTATAATAGTTATCATGTATGAAAAACTAAGAAAAGTATTCCCACCCAAATCCTACATCCCCAAACATGTATCTTACTTTGTTACTTGGTGCACGAATTAAAAAAACGTAATTTTAGATGAGAAAGTCAAATTGTGACGTAATTTTCCTTAAAAAAAATTGTGACAGTAATTCTCAAAATCAACCTTCATTAATGATATTTTTTTTTGGTTACATGAGAAAAAGGCAAAAAGAAAAACAGAAAAAGAGACTACTGGCCGCAATGATAAGCAACACTCATATTGTCTGCTGTCAGCAACAAACAAAGTTCAGCCGGAGGATCAAACACAATCAAAAGATCACTAGTATACCTTGTTCCAAGCTTTGCTAAAAAGTCAGCACACATATTACCCTCCCTGAGAGTGTGACATAGATTAAAAGTCCAATCTTTTGCCATGTACTTTCTAATAATAGCTATCTCATTGTCATAATGGTGAGTGGAAATATCTGCATGTTGGACAAGATGGATAATATGCATGGAATCAGTGTAACAAATAATGTCTTTTAGACCTTCCTCCCAACATATTTGAATCCCATGCATTAATGCCAAAATTTTGGCGTGAAGAATATTCAAGTAGTCAATATTACCGTGAAAACCATGCATGAATTGTCCATCGAAGTATCTAATTAAGCCACCAATTCCAGCCATCCCTGGGTTTGTTTGAGCACTACCATCCACATTAAGAATATATGATCCAGAATGACCTTTATGCCAAGAAATAAGTTGAGGCTGAATACTAGTTATCTCCTTATGCATATTGTTGAAAGATTGAGTAACATCACAAGTCATTACCTTGATTTTTGACAAAGAAGTCATCAGAGACGTGTTTATATCGTCAAAGATCTTTACATTTCTAGCACATCAAATACTCAACATGGTAATAGGTATCACAATGTCAAGTTTGTCAACATTGTTGTGGGACCACATGAATATCGAGTTATCCTCTTCAGCTAAACTAAAGCGAGGACCCACAATCAAGTTTCATATAGCTTTTGCCCGATTACAATTAAACAAACAATAAATCAAGGTCTCGGGTTCATTATCACAAATAGGACATATGGAGTCTAATGCAATACCTTTATGATTGAGGATAGTTCTTGTGGGGATCGCTAGATGAATCACTTGCCAAAGGAAGAATTGAACGTTGGCTGGGACTTTTAGTTTCCACAGCTAATTCCAAGAATATCTAGGTAATAGAGATTAAATTACAAAAGTTGAAAAAGAAAAAAAAATAGTGAAGGTAATATTAGAAAAGAAAAAAAAAGATATTAACAATTCAATGATATTATAAGACGAGATATAAAATGAGACAAATTCTTTAATCAATAATTAAGTTTCAATTCATGCCCCTAATTGCTTAAAAATAATCAATACTATATCGATAGTAATAATGGACAAAGAAATATGAAATAATATAAGAATGCAATGATATAGTTCATTTTATAGTGAAACGTCTACTCTACAAATATAACATAATATAATATTGAAATAGCATAAATCGTTTGACAAAAAAAAAGGTTCGATACTTAGCAAATATTTTCAAAATGACCATATGTCAGAAAAATGATATTACACAACGAAATAGTATACACATTATGGATAACTTCTTTATAAACCACGTTCGACGGAATAATTTTTTATCTATGTTCGTGACACTCCAACTTTTAATCCCAACCTGTGATTAAGAAGTTCCAAAGTAATAATTATGTTGAGAAATTTAAGAGTATTAACATCACCCACTTGAGAAATTCGGGAGTATGAACCTCATCCACGTTTTATAACTTTATATAGTATTTTAATATTACTTTACGTTAGTATGATTTGAATTAAAAAAACCTTTGAAAAAAATAAAAGAGTCCTTAATTTGCAAGATAGCTTCGAACATTAAAATAAAATTAAAATAGACTTTTGACCCGTCACACGGGTTTGTTAGAACACAAAAGAACTTAATAGAAATGCACGGTCAATATTAAAATCATCCTAATATGTCATTCAAGACATTTACAAAAAAAATATATGATATTTTATATGATTACCATTTCTAGAAAAAACAAATTTCTGAAATTGAAATAGTATATGATAAGTTCACTGATTCAAACTTATATTCAAAAGTAATGTGGAAGCTAAAAGTTTACAGTTAAAATATACAAAAAACCATATACTTTCTATATAAGCCTTTACAATGCATAATCTGAAATAACTTTAAAATACACAACTTCATTATTTTTCATTATAGTTGTGCACCTAACTAAATAATAATCGCTTGTGTGAGCTTATTTGTCGTGCAAAATAGAAATCTGCATCAGTGACCAAAGGAATAGTAACATGTCAGAGATGAATAATTTTTTATTCCAATGAACTCTAAGCACCACTCTTTACCTTTCTATCTCATGATGCTTAAGTAATACACCTCAAAGAGACAACTCCATTCAATCACTGGTTCGCTTACTTTTGTCCACAAAATCAATTCAATATACCTGCATACACAGTTTTGAATTAATACAAAAAACACCAAACTTGGAGGAGAAAATATTTTAGTTACCGTTGCATTATATATGAACCAAGAAATTAAAAAAGCTATTTCTCGTAAAAATGTATACATACTACCTATTATTTCTCATAGGAACTCCTATTTCTCATATACATACTATTACTACCTATTTTCTCATATTTCTCGTAGGATCTACTCTCTTAGAAATGCAATATAAACAAAAAGGATAGTTGAAAAGTTGATGTATGTGGTTAAGAATCTAGTCTACAAACGTCAACTTTTCAACCAAGTACCTATTTTACTTATATTTAACAACTTTAAAATACACAACTTTTTTATTTTTCATTCTAGCTGCACCAAATTTAAATTTAAATTAAAAAAGTGAGAAATTACCAAACTCAAACTACAACAAATTTCTATATCACAAATTGAAACGTGTTTACTCATCTATATTAGTTTAAATAGGATAACACAAAGAAGAATAAGATATCACAAAGAAGAATAAAGTGATGTGTATTAATATAAAGAGATTTCATATGAATATCCATTTCCAATTAATTTTTGGATAAAACAGACAAACATTATATGATTGGAAAAAAAAAAAAGTATCAACCACCATCAAACAAAATAATGAAATAGTAGAATACAGTAGCAACACTCAAAAATAGAAATTGCTAGTCGCATTAATTAAGAGAGGCTCGGAAACAGACAACCTTAATAAGAACCTTAAACAGGAAGTTTGGTTGAACTGTACACATACATCAAAGAAACTTCAATTATGTATGATCAACAGGAAGAGTAGTTGATGCAAGCAGATAAATCAAGTAGCAAGTAGAAGAATTGAGAAGCAAGTATAGTATATGATACTTGGTCAGGAATAAATGTTTTGATTAGACCACATGAAGATAAGAAGCATCACTCCACCTTTTCTCTTTGCAGCACCGTTTATGTTCTCTTAATTCATAAGAATTAGTTTGCTTATATGTTAAGTATATTTTCAGCAGGGCTATGCTTGCAAGCCTAAGAATAATAACTTTGTTTTTAGATCTTAAGTGCAAAAATGTGGGTATTTTCAATGTCCTTGTACAACTATTATTCATAGGCAGATAACAAAAAACACCACTATTTATTTTCAAACTGATATATAGATTGTTGCAAACAACAGTACTATTTTAACCATTTATATTGTTGACATATAATATAGCAAAAAGATTCATATATAGTATAGAATTGATATCAATCAACACTTTCCTTTCACACATATTTTTTTTTAAAAGATTCATATACATAAATTATATTAACATAGTTTAGAGTGATACGAAAAATTCTATGCGATTTATTTTAACAATGAAAAATTGTACCTTAATTGCAGCAAAGCAATCAACAACTTGAGAATTCAAAATCATGCAAACAGATAAAAAAAATTGAAAGGGTGCAAAGAGCTAATATAGACAGCAAAATAAGAGTTTAGATGTTAGTTTGAATACTCACACTAATTTTAATCTAATTTTTCAACAATAATTTCCAGCATCCTATTGTTGCCTCAGTCTTCAATCTATACTTCTATAATAAACTCTACCAGTTACAACATTTATTTAAATGTCTAATTTTCACTTGTGTGAGCATGGACAACATAATAATAAAATTCAGCTCATTATATATATTCAAAGGGAATCAAACTAACATTTTGATCACTAATTATCTAATATTGGATTACTTCCTAATTCAAACCTACGTAATATGATAATTCTACACATGAGAATCCAAAACAACATTAACTCACTAAAAACATAGCATGAAATTTTCCATTGTCTAATCTCATTACTAACAACCATTAAGATTAAAACATAAGCATCACAACAAATTTCTCTTCCAACCTAAATCACGACTCTGTTAATCAGATTTCATCTATAATTTACACTTGATCAAGTGGCAGCACCACAAATACACTCTTAATATACAAATTAATTTTAGAAACAACACTAAAAATATTATATATTATAAGGAAAAGGAAAGCATACTCACACTATCGAAGTCATACTCGACGATGTATGTTGTGTACTTCAGTCTTAGTTTGTTGATTGCCTTGTCAATATCTAAAACTGGGTTTTTCACCAGAGGACCTATCAAAGAATGAAAGTTGAAATTTCTGTTATGTATAAACCGCATCAAAAAAATAATTATATTAAAGGAATATGTGTTCAAATGTTTACCAGTTAGGCAGTGATAGGACAAAAGAGTTTCAATGTCTCTGTCGGCTATGTTTTCTAAAATGGAATTATAGTTAGTTGAGCAATTGAGATTTGAAGTATGAAATGAATTAGTTAGATGGAGGAAAAGCAAATAAGGGAACAAGGAATAGAATTTACGGTAGTGAGTAGCTCAACTTAATAAATAAAGCATCGAATAGGACAGGAGAGAGTGATTCATGAAACAATAATATATGTTTGAGATTGCTGTGCTACTTAGCACCTGGTAAAGAATTAAAGAAAAAAAGGTAAGTTAACTAACCAGATTGTGATTTACGCCTATTATTGATATAACGGTGATACGACAAAATGTTTCAGTGATGAACAAAATAATTGTATTGTATTTAAATTCGTTTCAGAGGAGGTAGGGAGCAACGATGTGTCTACTTTGGCTTGCATAACAATATGAGATTTTCATAACAATTATACTTGAGAATTAATTTTGCTGTGGAAATTTGTAACTATCTGTTTATTTAGCTTTGCATCAGAACAAGAGTGATCTGTTAATTTTGTTGGAACAAAATACGTTTTTACAAACATTACCCTTAGAGTGGGGGAGATTGTTGAAACGAATAATGTTTAACAATTAGTTACCCTTGTTGGAACAAAGGGTGTTTCTAAAAATCACCTCTTGAGTTTTGATGATAACAAGGTATTAAAAATTATCAATTGGTTATGCTAAACAATTTTTTCAAGTGTACAGGATCCAAATTCAAGTACTATTCATAAAGATTTTGATTGAACAAGTCAAAGAGCAAAGGAATTTTATTTGAAGCTTAGAGCGTCTCGAAGAATGCGACTGAAGAAATGCGTCTGAAGAAGTGCGTCTGAAGAAACGAGTTTGAAGATAGAGCTTCTGAAGACACGTCATCAGAAGCAAGGTCATCAGAAGCAATGGTTATCAGAAGCATCTCACTAGAAGCTACTTCACCAAAGTTGACAAAGTGCAATGTACGAAGTGTACAACCACGAACTCTGCAACCACCATCTCTGCAACTTTGTCTCTACATCAAGACAAGAATAACAGTAACGTTGCTACAAACATTGTTCCTTTTCAAATGGAATGGATTTGAAATTAGTTCTTTATAGGACAATTATCAAATCAGCCAAAAGATCAATGGTGAAGAATCAACGTCTCTCAAATCCTCTATATATAGGGATAAAGACTTGGAGAACAGATACAACAATATACAACAAAAAAAGAGGCCAATACTCTCTGTGCAAAACGTCGTAAACACATCAACAACTTAGAGAATTCTTACAATAGTTCATATCTTAGAATTCTCAAGTGTCTAGAAAAACAGAGTCTGTTCTGTTTCGTATTGTATTGTGAATACCTCTGATTGTATATCAAGTATT
>Ga0315914_1009873_pt1 | contig 12101 bp, 8 predicted proteins | sample MpolenodulesMG_FD_203920 | JGI IMG/M metagenome (GOLD analysis project Ga0315914, IMG submission 203920) | Medicago polymorpha root nodule microbial communities from Los Angeles, California, United States - elongated nodules | ecosystem: Host-associated > Plants > Roots > Nodule | place: USA... | reverse complement strand
AAAAGCATTTAATGAGCCACACTTAGCTTGCACCACACACCTATGATTAGAGCTTGGGAGGGAAAATGCAAAAGCAATTAGGGTTAAGCAATTGCTTGACCTAATTAGCTTTTAGAGTAAGTATGATAATTATTGGCCAGATTTTACTTAATTTTTGGTTGAACTCTGGATTATTATAGGCCCCCCTTTCCTCTAGGAATTGGACGGTTAACACAAGAAATATAGTTTAGGAACTACTTAGTATATTTCTATGAGAAAGTCTTGTGTAGGCACAAGCATTTAGGCACAATATTTAGGCCCACACACTTAAATTAAATAAATTAAAAGATAAATAAAATAGTCACATCAATCAATATCATTTTAATCATTTTCCTTTTAATTTTTTTAGTTTCATGAGTGTGTGCCTAAATGTGAGGTGTTGTTCCTGTAACCAAGTAAAAGTTTCTCTATTTCAATAGGTCATCACCAAACCGCTTCAGTGTTGGTCTCAAAATCAGTGCATGGTCGGCTTTTTTGCTGTCACTGCCTCCCACAGTGGTGTTTAGAGGTTTTGATTTGGTTTCAATAAACGAGCCCTGCTTTTGGTTTCTCATTCGCGGTGGTCCATTCAAAATTTGGGTTTTTGATCTGGATTTAGTCTCAAAGGCGGTGATTCATGCTACCGGAGCTCTGAAAAAGACAATGTGGTTGCCTTCAGGGGACACGCCATGCTTCTGTTGAATCATAAGACTCGTTATGCTGATGTGCGGATTCGACGTGATGTGGTTCAGATGTATTTTCAATGCAGTAAGATTTTGTTGTGCTCGAAGGGGCTTGTGTGCTTTGTTGTTGTAGGGGAAGTTGGTCCGTGAATCTGTCTGTGTTGGCGGTCAGTTCAAATACCATGACTGAAAAGATGGGTTTGGTTTTGTTCAGACCCGTCTCTGGTTTGGTTATGATGTTCGCGACTATATTTCTCCTTCAAGATCATGGATGTGCTTCGTGATAGGTCTTCTAGGCTAGAAATGGTCATGTACCTGTTGTCCGTTGTTGCTGCGAATGGTGGGTGTGGGTGTTACCGTGTTGGCGATGCTCATGGTGCTCAGACTCGTTGATTGACCATCCCTCGATCTAGACTTCAATTGGATTTGAGTTTCTTTCTATTGGATTTGGCTAGAAATGGTCGTGAAGCTTTCTGTCGCAGCATAGTGGGTTGTAGGTGTGGGGTTTTGTATCCGTGTTGGCGGTCAAATCTCTCACCTTCGAAGTTTGGCACTATATAACATGGGGGAGGTTTCAAAATCCTCATCAGTCTTTGATGTTGGATTGTTTGGCTCGAAAGAGACGCTATGCTTGTTGATGTCGCAAGGAGTTGTTGGTTCTTGGATCCATTTCGTGTTGACGATTAGTCCATACACCGCAAGTTAGACATCCACCGGTGTTGTGTTTATTTATTTGTATCACCCGATTGGGTTGGCTTACACTTTGTGTGGATTGACTGGGCTAGGTTTATGTCCCCCAGTTCTTTTTTCTTTTTTTTTAATAATATATATATATACATATATGAGCACCTGACATATACTGAAATCTGTAAGTCATTCCAACTCTGTTGGACTATCTTCTATTACTTTTTTTATGTCATTGAACTCTTGCCTTGTAAAAATAAAATTCTATAGGTCATGGACTAAACTAGCAAGACTAATCATTTAGGATTAAATTGATTGATTATTCATTGTAACCAATAACTTTTCATCTCTCACGTTTTGAACACACAGAGCCCGCAAACGAGTCCATCGTCTAAATCAGATACTACCGGTCATGATACAACTAACTATGGACCCTATTGGTGATAATACAACAATTGAGAACTTGGTTAATGGAAGAGACATTGTTCCAGGACAACATATATTGGCGGTGCCACATACAAGTGAGGGGATGCATCCCTGGATTTTCAATATTTGCACATGCTGCATGTATTTTATTTCTATTTGAACCTCCTGATATTTTTATATTGAACCTCCTGAATTTTTTATATTGCATCTAGTCAAAAGATTTTGCACCTATAGCCCATATGAATGACACGGCCAGTTTAATTACTTGCACTTACTTTTTTTGAAAAGCTACATTTCTGTTTATATTATACTATTTTCTTATTAATAATTAAATTCATGTTGAAGTAAAATTGGGGTACTTCGGGGATCGAACACAATTCCTACAAGTTATTTGAGAAGCCTTTACCACTAAACCAGGTATGTTCTTGTGTCAAGATTTTGCAAACATAATATTACTTAATATTTCATATTTTTTCATAATTTAATCCTCCTTCCATCCTAAATTATATACATAAAAATTCACTTTATTTGTCTCAAATCATAAGCAAAAAAGATAAGCTTTTACCCTATTTAGTCATGTTGTTTACAAACAAATCATCTTTTCTAAAGTAAATTTTTACTTATTTTCATGAAATTAAATACAAATTATACTTAATTAACTCTCCCTCCTATTTCACTACAAAAAAAAAAATGTCCCTCCTATTTTTTCCATAACCAATAACTGATGGAAATTATTTTTACTTATTCTTGTGAAACTTATTTCGAGTAGAACACAAAAAGATATACACCAAATTATTATGTTTTAATTTTTTTATTAAGCGTGAATTGATTGTTTTTCTTCTTATATTTTATGACGTAGGGAATATGTCTTTCTAAATCTTTTATTCTCTTTTTTTTCTTCCTTTTTTTTTTCCTGTTCCACCTCAAGAGACTATAACTATAATCACTTTGACTCAAAAAACTATGATCACTGATTGCTTATTGTTTATGATATTCATTTTCATATTCAAACTTTCATGTGATAAATATTGAAATTAGTTATTTGATTGGAAAAAATGACAAGTTTATAAATTTAGTTGTTTAAATAAATGATAAAATTAAAAGAAAAAAAATTACATAGACCTTTGGTATCTTTAATGAAGTTAAAATGCCTATCCCCATGAACTTAGGTCAGTTGATAAAACAATACATAGTATATGCAAGGTCCAGAGTTCGAACCCCGAACACCACAAAAAAAAAAGTTAAAATGTCTGAACCCCCTGATCAAAGATCCTGGCTACGCCATGACAACATATGACCGGAATGGCTAAACATGAGTGATTCAATGGTGAGTTTGCTCCCTGCCAGGTTAAAAATCTTGACTTTAAAAGTAACGAGAAGTGGAGAGCCCTAAATTTGGTTCCTAAATTACCACTGCCTCTTCTTTTTTATCTCTAAACTATAAAAATGTAATAAATAATCGCTTATTTATTATTATTTCATCAAGTTAGTGTTTATTTTCTTTAAAAATAAAAAAGGGAATGATAATTGAGGGAATGTCTTTATGGATTAAAAAAATTATATTTCTGGCTAGAACAATTTTTTGCCAAATAGTTTTTAAACTACGTAATATATTTATATTAGTCAGATACTAAATTAGTACGAGAAACTATTTATGGATTAAATTGATGGTTTATTCACTATTAACCACTAACTTATCATCTCTCAGGTTTTGAACTCACAGAGTGCGCAAACGAATCTATCATCTAAATCAGACATTGGCAGACTATGTATCATACTGGTGACAATACATTAACTGGGAACTTGATGGAGAAGCCATTGTTGTCGGGGCATTGCTCCCCGATATCAAGTGATTAAAATGGCTAAAAACTGGGTTAAAATCTGAAGCAATGCCTCCTCCATGAACCAAGTGATTAAAATCCGGTTTTCTCCACTCTTATGGTATTCAAAAAATCTCTAACTTTAAATAATTATTTAAAAACTGAGATTTTAATAGACTTTGATGGACTATTTAGTGAGCTTTTAGCTCCCCACATCATGACATTTCACTCGATTCTCATTTCTTTTGTATATCTACATCTCTCTTCTCTTCTTCCCCTTTCTCTCAAATCTCTTTTTTGTTCTCCTTCTATCTCTCTCGTGTCTCCAATTTTCTTCTCCACTTTTGTTATACCTTTATATACTTTTACATCTTTTCACATTTTTATTTTTGTTTTTGTAATGCTCTTCTCCACTTTGTCAGCCCCTGAACATTATAACTGGAAAAACATAAAATAAAGAAGGCTTTATTATTCTTTCATCGGTGAGAAGTCGATTTTCCCTTGAAACTTTGAAAAAGATAGTGACGGCAATTTTGGGAAGTGTATTAAATCGTTCTCAAGTAATAAAGTAGTAAGTAAAATCGTCTCCACACAGGTATAGTCGTTTCAACTCGGCAACTAGCAGTACTTATTTAAAATAGAAAGTAAAATCAATAAAGTAAATAAAGTGATAAATTAGAAGGAAGTTTGCAAGTTTTATTTGATTGTGCAAAGCAATAGTACTGAGTTAGTAACCTGGTTTGACTGCAGAATGTTAGCGACGGTTATGATTCTTTGAGTCCCATCTATTTACTCATTGGATTAAAGACAAGTCAAGAATCAGTAATAAGACAAAGATTATATCTAAGTGATGAGTTCGTGGGTAGTATGTCCCTCCAGCCATCAAGTTTCACTTGTTGATCACTCTATGGTCATACACAACACTAAAGGATGCATGGTCGTCAATCCTACAAGGTTAAGTAGGCCAATGTACAAAATATTAGAGTGGGGTCTTACTCTCTTAGAGGTAATTGATACATAAAAGAATTGAGATTCCTAAATTGTATCTAAAGGCTGCAACTTCGTCTATGAATTTAAGAAGTTCATCACATATTTTCTCTTACGTTAGTAGTTCTACAAACGGGCAACCGTATTTCTAGGTTTAGGCACTATCCCAAGGTATGCCACACTCCCTAGTTCCAATGATAGCATAAAGACTTTTGCATAAGAAATTTAAATAGAAATTATAAAATAGCTGAATAAAAGACTTGAATTAAAAAGATCCAACAAACAAATAGAGGTTCATCTTTGAACCCTACCCGATTAGGGTTTAGTTACTCATGGTAGCTAAAGACAAAATTACAAAATAATAAAACATATCCTAGAGACTAAGGTTGAGGAGTGACTGCTATCTTAAAGCTCCTAGCGAATAATTATGAATGAAATGAGTTGTATTTATAAGCTGATTTTCAAGTGGTTTTGGTTTAAAGACCACGTTTTTTACTCAAATCCGTAGGAGAAAAACAGCAAAAAGTTGTTATTTTACGAAGGGGCACACGTGATGCCTTGCTAGCAACAATCGGATTGGATCTGAAGTCGAATTTGAGAGTTTAATTTTCGGATCTCGATTGATCTGTTTTTCAAGTGCTGAGTTTAATTTCACTAATCTATGTTTTTTTGGTTAAGTTCCAATTGAAGTTCGTTAACTTCACTAATTTACTTTAGAAGCTTTGATCAGTGAAATTATTGAGGGAACCTAAGAATTTGTTGTGTTGTTTGGTGCTACATTTTCATGGGTTATAAAGAGCGCAAAAGTATAACTAGAATTTACTGTGTTGTTGTTGCTGCGTTTATATGGGTTTGAGTTTCATGGCCGCTATCAATTTTTTTTTTTTAAATAATTGTTTTGTTCCGGTTGAAAAAAATATAAAAAACCAAAATTAATTAGCAAACTCAGCATGTCACGTAAGACGTTGCACACAGTCAACTGCTTGACTGTATAAAATCAAAAAATCTTGAAACTATAAAGGATAATCTAAAAAAATATATATAATAAGACGTTGCACACAGTCAACTGCTTGAAGGTATAAAATCAAAAAATCTTGAAAAATAAAGGAGAATCTAAAAAAAAAAAATAATAATAATTACATGGTAAACCAAAATTCACTCAAATGAAAGGGAGGAAACATCTATTAGCCCTAAAAAAAACTCGTCCTTTTCAATTTTACCCTTACTTTGTTAATAGCATAGTTAAGTACATTAAATGTATTAAGTCATGATTACCATGCAGTAACGTTAACAATGCTTTGAAAAGTGTTGAAAACATGATACTAAATGGATCAATCTAAGACTTGACATGTTATACATTTTTTTTGGTATATGTTTCTAATAACTAAAATTTGACACAAACTATCTCAAACTAATGTCCAACTGAACGTGCCAATTTGTTGATTAAAAATGTTTCAGTCCAACAAATAAATTTAATAGATCAAATCTAATACTTGAGTTAGATCCTTGAGAAGGTTATAAGTTGATAGGTTTAAACATACATGTGTTTAGCCGTGAATCAAAGACACATCTAGGTTTTTGAATAATGTAAAAAAGAAAAGAAAAAATTGATAAAGAAAGACAAGGGCACAAGTGCGTGAAAAGGGAAAATGTATTAATCTAAGTGAGGTTCATCCATCGTTCTTTCTACGTTGCCATGTGTTTCTAGTAGGCATTGTTAAATCGAAAGAAAATTAACTCCTTTGCATAGAGTTTGATTTTAATATATATATATATATATATATATATATATAAATAAGGGGCATATCACGTGATAATGACTTTTGTATGTGAGAGTATGCCCCCGTATATATAAAGAGAACACAAGGTTCTTGGCTGACCTTTATATTATATTTTTTTATATTGTTGATATCATTGAAAAAGATAAATATATTTTATTACAATATAAAATTGCAAAATATCTATTATCTACAACTTTTTTTGGTTACATATTAACTACACTTTTGATTTTAATCAAAATCAAAATAATTTTAATCCATATTTCATAAATAATTCATACGCGATAAAAATAACAGGTTCGTGCCTCACTAGTTATAATGACAATGTGGCGAAAATGGAAGTTTGTGCAAGAAAACGATATCGTTTAGAAGGTAATATAAAAGGGAAATGTGTTTGACATGGAGAGCATAAACCGTAACCGAAAGTTTAGTTCTAAATTACACGTCCTCAGACATGCAAAATATTAACGACTTTCTCTCAAACTCTTTTTTCTTCCCTCAAATCTTCCAACGTTTTTCTCTCTCCATTTTCCATTCTCAAATCTTCAATTGTTGCAGCAACAACAATAACAATGTCGCTATCGGATTCTGAATTCTCTTATGGCGGTGGTGGATCGGATTATAGGCCTTTTCGCCATATCAGCCGTGATAGTAAGATCCTTTTCTCTCTTTTTTTCCCTCGTTTTCCTTTTCTTTCTCGAGAAACATGGTTTTTTTTATAGAAAAATGGGAAAAAAAATGTACATGCAAGCGTTCATGTGGCTCTAAAGGTTCAATTATGTTGAGATTCTAAGCAGCATGTTAAGAGTTTTACGTTCGATGAGAGATGAGAGGTGAAATGTGTTTATAAGTGGGGTAATCTTCATCTTAAAAGTCGGTTTGTAAGGTTGTAAGGTTGAGTTAGGCCAATCTAAATTCTAAGATGTTATCTGAGTCTATGTCAATCCATTGAGCCGCCCGGTATTGGACCACTGCATCACGCTCCAAATGTCCGCTCTTGGGTGAGAGGGTGTGTGTTAAGGGTCCCACATTTGATGAGATATGACAAAAATAGTTCATGTCAAAACCGATACTCCAAATTGAATGTGTGTTCGGTTGTTGGAGGCCGACACCAATACATTGTAGTTACATTCAATTATTTATTTATTTTTAAAATTATTACTGGTATCTATGTGTGTAAGAGTGTCGTGTTCGGTGTCTGGCACTTCATAGATTGAAACACCTCCACTGGAGAATGAATATTCCGGTTCTCCATCACTATTTCAATTGGTTAAGAAATTAACTTTTGGAATATGTCAATTGAATAAAAAGAATTCATAAAGTTGTTGTGAATATTCATATTTTTTTTCCCTCATCCTTTATTAAGTTTTAATACGTTTGATATTCTACAAAATGAACCTATATGTTTCTCTGATAATAGAATGTAGCAAAAGAAATGAGATTTTATAGCTTCGAATTTTCAGAATGTGTTTTGGTGCTCTCTTATAGTATGCATTTGGAAAACACCAAAGTCACGGTAGACGTGAAGCTATACATCAGAGCTTTTAAAAATCCGCGTAAAGAGTTCTAAACTCGCGATGGTGGTTGCCCAGCGATCAACCAAACCTACGCTTAGTTCAAAATAGAAGACAAAATCCAGTTAAGGAGGCCTTTTTGACCTTTTTGGTTGTTGTATTGTACTAATACTTATGTATAAGTTGCTTTTACAACGGAATAGTGAATGAAAAGAATGGCCGCACATAAGTAATGTATGATCTATTATGGTAAACTTATGAAATTAAGCTGAAAAGAGCTTATAGACATGATTTATCTTCATAAGCACTTCCAAATGAATGCATTGCTTTCGCCTTTTTGACTTGTTTCCTAATTTTTTCATGGTTGTATGTTCATAGGATTATTATATGAAATGCTTAGATCAGCAAAATCGAGGGATTCGAAAGCATGGAAGGTGTGGATTTTGTATGGATGTTTTGGGCTTCTCAAATGTGGTTTACCTTTGTATTTCATCTTTAGTTCATTCAAGTTGGCAATGACAGATGATGTTTGTCGATTTTTTCTGATTCTCATAGGTGCTCATAATGGACAAAGTTACGGTGAAAGTTATGTCACATTCATGTAAAATGGCAGATATTACAGACCAAGAAGTTTCTTGTAAGAACTCTAAAAGGATATGGCTTTTCTAGTTTATTTATTTATCTGCATTTCTTTTTTAGAATCCATCTGCTCTGACTGTGTGCTATTGTAAATGTCCAGAGAAAAACAAATTATCATTTGTAACAATATTTCTCATTCATTTACCTATATTATCATGTTACACATGATGGTAGTTAATTTTATCTTTGAATATTGGCCATAAATGAGATGTTTTACATTTTCTCTTGATATTCAATGAGCTAACATTTCGGCATTACAAGTTTTGTGCTTATGCTGTTAAAAATTTGATGCAAGACTTCTAATTGCAGTGGTTGAAGACCTTTTCCGTAGAAGGCAACCATTACCATCATTGGATGCTGTTTATTTCATCCAGCCTTCAAAAGAGAAGTAATTTCATTTCTTAATTAGAAATTTCCATTTTATTGTCAACGATTGATATAAAAATAAAACATCAAGAAGTATATCTTCAACTGATTTTTTTTGTTTTTTTTTCCTTCCCTTTTTTCGCCTGTACACTTTATCCATATTAAACATATCTTTTGCTAGCATGCAGTGTGGTCATGTTCTTGTCTGATATGTCTGGAAGGGAGCCCCTATACAAGAAGTATGCCTAGGCTTTTGATTGTCACAAATATTGTGTTGTTTCATCTTTTATACGTTTGGGATCAAACTGATTGTTTCTTCTTTTTTTCTTTTTTGGATTGGTCCTTTGTTCCTATGCTACTTTTTAGAGCATATGTATTTTTCAGTTCACCAATCCCCAAGGAACTTATAAACCACATCAAGTGTGATACAAGTGTCTTACCTCGCATAGGTGCATTGAGAGAGGTCGGGATTTGTTTTAACCTTCTATCTAGTATTTATGAGCAAGGGATCATTGTCAAATTGTTTTTGACTGAAATTACTTTTGGCTTTATTTTGCAGATGAATTTGGAATACTTTCCAATAGATAGCCAGGTATATAATGATAAAACTATTTCATGCTTCTTGCAATGTATTCATGTTTCTGGAAAAGACTATCTGGATGAGTTTATTGATTTACGAGAGGACATTCTATAAGCATGACTTTGTCATATGATCCCAAGGTTTTATTGCCTTTTAACTTTTCAAAGTTCATAATTGACATGACATGAGCATTATATAATACTTTTAACAACTTAATAAAAAATACAGAACTATGGATATTTGAACAATAAAGTCATAGAATACATTATTTCTGCTCTTCTGGTGCCCAACATTATTATATTGTTTGAGCTAGCGATAAACAGCTAATGACTGCTTTTGTTCTTGTTTTTTCCTGTATGAAAAATATCTTTTTTAGCTTTTATCATGTTATGATTATCTTTACTTAGTTTTGTACAGAACTGATGAACAGAAAGAATCAAAGGTTTCTTTTGAACAATAATTAGATGGGTTGAATAAGTGAGAAATCATTGATTCCTTAATGACCTTAGCCAATCATGCAATTTGGTTTCTAGCTGGTGGTAAAAGAATTGTCGCACATTCTTTTACCAAAAATAAAACTCTGAGCACATGTTTCTCCTAAAACCCTTGGATATCACCGAAGTGATATCGAAAATTAACTATCCATCTTTTATAAACGCCATTGTATTAACCAGCTACTCTGCTTCAAGTATGGTTACACTTGTTTTTGTATATATTTTTAAGCTAAGAATCACCTTGAGCTTTTTACAAAATGTTTGAATGAGAGAAAACATTGATTTGTGTTCTGAAATATATATTGTCTAGGGGTTTATCACTGATCAAGAAACAGCTCTGCAAGAACTTTATGGCAATGCTGATAATATTCGTAGATTCAATACCTGCTTGAATAATATGGCAATTCGAATGGCTACAGTTTTTGCTTCGTTAAAGGTATTACTTCACTGCTTCTTCACCTCATGTTTTATATTTGTAATTTTAACTCGGATCAAGGTTTTAATGGACTGCTTTTCTTGCCCAATTTAAAGAGACAAATAGATGGTTAAAGTCGTACCACTCTGGTCTCAAATATAAGCAAAAAAAAAAAATTCAAACAAAGTTGATGTATCTAGTTAAAAAGTTCAACTAGATATATCAACTTTGTTTGACTTTATTTTGCGTATATTCGAGACCGGAGGGAGTATTGTTTACATTGTGTCATGTATTCCTTTTCTCCAATTTTCCTTTTGCATATTTTAATGTGATATACTTTGTTCTATATTCGGAAAGATGTTATCTTAATATCTCTATCTCATTAGGAGTTACCGAATGTGTGGTATCGTTCGGCAAAGGAAAGTGACGAGTCGGACCCAACAGCAAGTCGTCAACTAGTTCCTACCAAGCTTGCTGATGCGGTTTGGGACATGGTTTCCAAATATAAATCTACCATTCCCAACTTTCCACAGAGTGAAACATGCGACCTGATCATTGTTGATAGATCCATTGATCAGGTTAAAAATATTTCTTTTCACTGTGAATCTTTCATGTTATATCTCGCTTTTGATAACCGATGAATCTGCACTACAGGTTGCTCCTGTAATTCATGAATGGACCTATGATGCTATGATCCACGATTTGTTGGATATGGATGGAAACAAATATATACATGAGGTATGAGGCTCTTCTTTCCTCCACTTATCTTGTAGACAAGTTTTTCACAATTTGCCACTCTTGATTGAATTAGCAATCACTTTAGGTTGCCAGCAAAACAGGGGGTTCACCTGAGAAAAAGGAGGTCCTTCTAGAAGAACATGATGCAGTCTGGCTTGAGCTTCGCCATTCACATATAGCAGATGTACGTCTTATTCACTCTTTATCTGCAATCATTTTATTTGTCTTGAATCAAATCTCAATGCTCTTTTACCAACTTAAATTCCAGGCCAGTGAAAGATTGCATGACAAGTTTACCAACTTTGTATCAAAGAACAAAGCAGCACAAATCCATCAAAGCGGAAGGTACTCACTGGCACCCTTAGCCATGCTTTACATAAAATTAGTATTCTTCTAACAAGAATACTCACGTTCGAATTTCTCTGATTAATGTAAATAGATTGAACCCGAACCTAACTAATTACCCGTAGAGTGAAAATTGGAAACTATACTAAGATTAATTACATACGAAAGGAAAGATTTATCGTCCGTCTCAAGCTTTCTCCACACAGGTTACTGTTTTGTTGAGATTTTTCTAAACAAAAATGGTGATCAATGCACTTCTTTACAGTGGGATAAACACTTTTTTGACCTATAAATTTGATACTTTGCAGAGATGGTAGTGAATTATCTACACGAGACTTGCAAAAAATGGTTCAAGCTTTGCCCCAATACACTGAGCAAGTGGAAAAGATTTCACTCCATGTAGAGGTGATTGAGTTTTTCCATCTTGATTCTGTTACCTTTTAATTTTTTTTCTTTATAGTTATCGAGGAAGAGTATTTGATTGCAGCTTAAGAAATAAGAATAATGACAATGGAATGTAAGAGGACAGAAATTGCATAATTTTTTATAAGTCGTGCTCGCTAAGAGTAGCAAACATCTGTAACATACAACTCTTATAAGCTAATAAGGTTCCT
>Ga0315914_1009871_pt1 | contig 12106 bp, 9 predicted proteins | sample MpolenodulesMG_FD_203920 | JGI IMG/M metagenome (GOLD analysis project Ga0315914, IMG submission 203920) | Medicago polymorpha root nodule microbial communities from Los Angeles, California, United States - elongated nodules | ecosystem: Host-associated > Plants > Roots > Nodule | place: USA... | reverse complement strand
CGGTATCGGAAGAATAAAAATACTTGCACTTAGTTTTTATTTATTTCGGAAAGGCGTGTGATAGAGTTCCTAAAGAGATTTTATGGAAACCTCGAGACAAAAAGTGGTAATAATTTCCTATATTCGAGCTATCAAAAAAATGTATGAGGGAGTCTTGATTTGTCAATAACCAACACGGAAATAAATTAATTTTAGAAGGCATGGAGATGTTGTGTTGGATGTGTGGTAAGACTTGACATGATAGGTTAGAAATGACAACATTAGAGAGAGAGAGAGAGAGAGAGAGAGAGAGATGCTCCTATAGTAGAAAAGATGGTGGAAACTAGGATTAGATGTTTTTAAGTTCTTGAGAGAAATCTTGTATATTCTATAGTTGTTGAGTTTTGACTCAAAATTTGATGTTTGGGCTTCTTCAAAATCGTGGTGTGATTTTGAAAATCATGTCCCGGTTTGACTAACGAAAACTTTCTGCAGTGTAAATAATAGTGAATCATGATGCGATCCTGACAAATTGTAGCGTAATTTTCTCAGGATCTACACACTATATAAGTATTATTCAACCCATTTGATGGGTAATCTTATGAAACTAAATGAGGGAACTTTATGGAACTTAGAGGTTAAGAGTTAAGTGTCTTTGGGTGAGATTATTGGTCTAGAAAGAATTATAAACACCTTGGGAGATCAAAATCATTGAGTTTCTCGATGACGGGAAGAGTATCGGGAAAATGGTAGAAATTGGTTTGTTTTATGAGAGCTTGTTAAAACTAATTTATTGTAATACTTTTACATATCTTTTTAAAGAAATCATTGATAGTAAAGTGGATTCATCTCTCTCTCCCCAGACATTGATCATTATTGGGCCGAATTAGATGAACAAATCTTAGTGTGTTTGTTTCTTTTTTATGTTTATCTTTTCCTTCTATTTTGTGCTTTACAGTTGGTTACTATATTAGATCTAGGTATGTTATTATTGTTGTTTCTTGAGGCTTCTTTGAAAGTGGTTATTACTTCCTTAGCTCCACAACAATTGGCACCAACCATGGGGCAAATGGGTAAATTGGTTAAGGAAGTATCATAGGTTCGAAGTGGGACATCGAGAAATTCATTTGAGATAATAATTTATGGTTATGGAAGGTTAAGATAGAAGTAGTTTTGATACAACAAAAGTGTACAGAAACTTTAAAGGGTGAGGTAGTGTTATCAGTCACAAGCGTAGATGACCAAAATGATGGACAAGGCCAATAATTCCATTGTCTTGTGCCTCAGGGATAAATTTTTGATGGATGTCCCAAAGGAAACTATCGTGACATCGATGTGAGATAAGTTGGAGTCATTGTATATGACCAAGTGATGACTGAGAAAATTGTAGGTTATTACGTTGCAGTTGTCCCCCATTATCTATGAGAAATTGAGTGATTGCATGGCTCGTAGCATCTAATCAGTGACTGTTTAGAAATTTATGATTTTAATTAGCTTTTAGTGTTATTTAGTCTTTTGGAACTAGTAATGCTCGTTTCGTTTGTTTTAAGGAACATGATGAAGATTGGCTCTGGAGATTCTGGAAGATAAAGCGTGGAAAGGATGCTGGCAAAGCATGAAGATACAACACTAGGAGAATGTTACAAGATATATCGCTACGGATCACATAGTACGGTCATACAATTGTACGAACTATTGTGGCCCTTGTCTATCATTTCTTGAGGGCTAAGTTCTATGAGTTGGCACAATGATTGTAGTACGAGGAATAAAAGAATATGTTGTGTGCTGACAAGATAAAATAAAGACACCTCATAGGGGAAATGACTAAAGGATATAACTTGTAGTGGTTGATTATGCTATAAAATGACAACCACATGTTATTGCCTATGGCCTAAAATTGAGCGGCCAAGTTCCAGCTAGGGTTAGCAGCCACTAGAGTTGTCAATTCATCTCGTCTTCTTCATATATGAGCATGAGCTATAGTTCTTAGTTAATTAGAGTTAGGATTACTTGGGTGATGCTTATTCTCATCTCATTCCTTGTTGGAGTGTAATCTATTCATACTTTTCTATATCTATTAATATAGCTTTTTCATGATTTCATTTATGTCTTCTTTCATCTTTGTTTTTGTGGTTATGCTCATCATGATCTAAACCCCTTTTAAGTTGTTTAAACACGGTGTGGTTATAATATTCTTTGCTTAAGATTTGAAGAGCTAAAGCTTCATGCTTGTTTTAAATAAACTATTTTAACGATAATCTTTACAAGTAAAACTTGATCACTTTTAATTTTATTGTCGAATTCCCTTAGAAACACTTAGAGATGTGCGAATATCTATCTAGGATTCTTGTCATAGGATATGGCTCAGCCTCTCCCTGAAATTATTCAATAGGATGGAAGGCATTCCAGGGGTTGATGAGGCAAGGATGAAAGTTTGTGGAACTACATGGTGTAGTTGGATGCAAGGATGAGGAGTAAGGTGGTTAATGATTAAATTGACATGACCACAAATTAGATTTAAGGTGGAGAATTTTTTTGTTTGACTCCAAACTTGATGTTTTTGTTTCTTCAAAATCGTGGCACGATTTTGGAAATCGTTGCGTGATTTGATTTGGCATAAAATTGTGGCGCAATTTTTTCTTGGATCCGAGCATTATAGTATATAAGTATTATTTGACCCATTTGATGGCTAATATCATAAAACCAAATGAGGAAACAATTGAGTGAGATTTTTGGTTTGGGAAACAATTGTAAACACCTTCGAGAGTGAAATCAATGAGTATCTTGATCACGGGAAGAGATTCGAGAAAATGATAGAAATTATGTTTGTTCTTTGAGAGCTTGTTGAAGAAAACTTATTTGAACCCTTTTGTATCTCTTGTAAAGAACACATTGATGGTGAAGTAGGAAGAGAAAGTCATTATTGGGTCGAACTTGGTGAACAAATCTTGGTGTGTTTGTTTCTCATCTCTTTTTTTTTCTTGTAGTTTGTTCTTTATACTTGGTTACTAGATTAGATTTGTGCACGTTGATGTTGTTGTTGTTTGAGAGTACTTTGAAATTGGTTACTACTTCGGTTGCTCCACATATCTAAGTTTATTTGTGTGATTTTGAGTCGGATTCACAACAATAGTTAAGAGAGTAGATCGAGTAGTCAAATATTTAGACGCAAAAGAAGATCTAGAAAAACTATTAAGAAATATCTAGAGATTAATGAGTAAGATAGTAATATGGTATATGATAAAGTATTATGGTGTCATTTGATCCATAAAGAAGATCTCACTTAGTGGGATAAAACTTAGTTGATGTTGTATTAAAAATAAAGGAAACTAACCAAGTGGTTTCAACTTTTAGATAGGGTTAGATGATCATGAATCTAATAGTAAGTGTACATCGATTTGTGAAAGTTATAAAAGATCAAGACAAAATAGTAATAGTAGTCATTTAACTTAATATATGATGAAAAAATTGAGTTTGTGAAATGGTAAGTTTTTGTCAACAGAGGGGAAGGTGACTAATCAATTTGGTGCTGAGTTACTTTCCTTCGTACTTTTTCTATTTTTACAAAGCTCCTTAGAAGGTTTTAAAGTAGATTCAACTTATTCATAGAAGTTTTTCTGTGTGGTGGATTGTTAGAGTAGATTAAAATTACGTGGGTCAGTTGCACAATAGTCTATTGAATCGTGATGCTTATGCTACCGATAATTCAAACTCATTATGGTGGCGTGATATTTTGCAGTATGGTTTCTTGATCGTAGGTAATATCAATTTGTTCTCAAACAACATCAAGAGTTATCTTGGCAACGATTCTGACATCAAAATTTGGAAAAGACATAATCCAAAAAATAGACCAAAGTAACCTAAAAAAAAAAGACATATCGTGAGAATTGGTTTATAATGTGTTACCACAACCAATAATTGAAATGTTATGATCACTACCAACATTAGTTTGATTGTTTATATTGGAATAAGACGTAAGATTGCCTTTGTTTGCCGTCATGTGAGAAAACAAAGGCAATGAAACTTTAAAATGGGAATCACAAACTCCAAATCAAAATTCTCATCACCGCCACCGGCAAACAAAGGCAATCACAAACAAAGGCAATCTTACGTCTTATTCCAATATAAACAATCAAACTTTAAAATGGGAATCACAAACTCCAAATCAAAATTCTCATCACCGCCACCGGCACTGAATTTGATTCATCTTCATGCAAACGACTCAAGGGATTCACTCAATCTTCCTCCTCCTCGGCCACCGCCACCACCTCCGCCGCCTCCGGTGGTGAGTATATCTTCTTCTGTTTCAAGGAATTATCAATCGACCCGGTCTATGAATCATGGAGTGGATTGTACATCTGATAACAGTGTGAATGTGAAGAAAGCTTTAAAGGAAGATGATGAAATTGAAATGGATGAAGCAAAACCTAAATTGAAAGCTCTGCATTAGGATTCATGCTACTTCAGGTCGTGCTAATGTATGAGACCAATTAAAATCAAGCTCATTTCAGTGATCCCAAAATCTTCTCTCTCTGCTTTTTTTTTTCAATTGATGGAGATAAACACAGATGAGAAGAGAAGATGAAGATTTTTTTGTTAATGTTTTAAGTTATTTAATTTTTTTTTTGAGGAAAGAAGGTTGTTTAAAAAATGTAAATTAGTTAATCTAATTGAACAAAAAAATGAAAAAACAAGCTATAATTTAGTGTAAATATATTAACCCCTTTTTTTAATCTTTATTTTATTTTATTTTGCAAGAATCTTTATTTATTTTTTAAATAATGACATTTTATTATATTTAACTATTTAAAAAAAATTGAGGTGCAAATTCCACCTGTACCCAAAAGAAATTGAAAAAGAAAATTAATTATACAATCATCACGCTACATTATCAAAAATTGTTTACTCATCACCACACATCAGCAAAATTACATAGTCAACGTGCTATATCAGCGATTCTGCACAGTCATATGCATTTAGGGTTTAAAACCAAAGAATATTCAAATACAATAATGAAATCTAAAAAAAAATAAAAATACAAGTAACCGAAAATGACATATAATACATATATGTTAGAGTCAAAACACTATTAACCCTTAAAACTAAAACTTATGGTTTTTATGCAAAAAAAAAAAAAGATAAACAAATTGCAAACATGCAACGAAGAAAACCCAAAAACATTAACTAAAGAATCTGAAAATATGAAGAAGTTTCGAAATGAGTTACTCTGAAGAATGAACACGGCAGTTTGTTAAGACTAATGGAGCAAACCCTAAAACCATAACAAAAAATAATAGGATGAATGTTCTAAATTGGTGCAGAAAAGAATGTGTGAGTGTTTATGGGGGAGGAAATAAAAATCAAATAGATGTATTGTGAGTGTGCTTATCAAAGTAAGGTAGTATTTAACAGAAGGGTGTGAAGGAAAGGTGGTATTGCCAGGAATCAGAACAGATAATATATGAAGTATATATATACACAAACGAATCATGGAAATATTGTGACTTTTGGTTTAAAAGGAGTAGTGGGAAAAACAGAAGGTGCTTTTAGATATAGAATGAAAATTAATTGGAAAAGAAATAAGTCATAGTGTGCATTAATTAGTATGAGTAGGAGTAGTAGAAATATGTTTAGTAGGTTAAAATGACGATTAAAGCCCTTAATAGAATAATTTAGTGAGGGTGAATGGGGTTAATCAGGAGATTTTGGTGGTAATCAAAACTCTTGTTATAGTAGTAGAAGTAGTAGATTCCACTAAAAATGAATTTGACCATTACATATAAAAATTATGATATACAAAGCTTAATTGAAAAAAAAAATCTTAAAATGTATAGTTACTTATTTATATTTTTCTCCAATCTATTATCCATAAAAAGTAAGGTAATTCTAATTAAGAAAATTTACGTATGGCATCGCTTCATGCATCCGAATTCTCTCCAATTTCATACTTCTCTAACTTGTTGTCATTTTGGACCTTTGTGAATGCTAGTATGTTTAATCGTGATACTTATGCTACCAATAATTCAAACTTGTCATGGTTACAGTATGGTTTCTTGGTCGAAGGCAATATCAATTTGTTCTCAAACAATATTAGGTGTTATCTTGGCAACGATTCTGACATCAAAATTTGGAAAGACATAATTCAGAAAGACCATAGTAACATACAAAAAAAGACAGCATTGCCGCAACCAATAAATGGAGTGTTATGATTACTACCAACAATAATATGATCGCTTATATTGGAATAAGACATAAGATCATCTCTAATTGTTGTCATGTGAGATGTAATAGGGTCGGTGATTATTATCCTCTCACTCCAAGACCGTACACTCAAAGCACAACACCTTCCACCTTCTCCGTTTTATCCAATGAATTATGGCATAATTGTTTAAGACACCTGAGAGCATCTATTTTGAATTCTCTTTACCGAAACAATTTTATTTTATGTAATAAACTTCAGAACAATTTGATTTACCAGACTTGTCAATTTCGAAATGAACAAATCCCTTAATAAAGTGATTTAGTGAGGGTGAAGGAGGTTAATCAGGAGATTTTGGTGGAAATCAAAACTCTTATTATAGTATTAAAAGTAATAGATTCCACTAAAAACGAACTTGACCATTACATATAAAAATTATGAGACAATAAGTAATTGTTTCAAATAATATCTACCCTAAACAACATCAAAATAGTAAGAGCGATGAGAGAAGCGACAGAACTACAGAGAGACAAGAGCGTACGTGAGAAAAACAATGAGAGAGGCCGCACGCGAGCATGAAGCGGGCAACCACGTCGGAGCTTCGCACCGGCTGAGAGGCATCATGGGGTGAAGAGGGCTCCTGGCAGGGTGCCACAAATTAGGGGAACGGGGTAGAATGGTCTAATGTGTGAGTGCGACGTCGAAAAGCGTATGGACAAGATTATCTTGGTCAGGACAGGCGGCGGGGGAATTTGAGGCATGGAGGCATAGGGGCTTATGAGGATTACGACCGAACACGGTTTCGGTCGCCTGATGGGCAGCGAGGGTGGAGTACAGGCTCACGGAGGAGTCGCTCACGACCGGTGAAGGATAGGATAAAACCTAGTCGGCCGTATGGAGAGGGGAGGATTACTCAGCTGTATGGCGGTGACAATCAGGCAGTGTATGGGGAAGAAAGCAATCGTCACAACCGGGTGAATACACATGAAGAAGAAACAGCTGGTTGTTGAGAGAGGCACTTTGGCTAGAATTTATGGGGTACCTCTTCATGCCTGGAATGTGAATTTTTTTAAGTTATGTGTGTTTGATATCGGAAGGTTATTGAAAATAGATGATTTTACTACGGAAAAGGAGAAGTTCAATTATACTCGTCTTTTGGTGGCCACCAAATCTTTTGATATCCTTAATACATCGGATTCTCTTATGGTTGACAGGGTGTTATTGGAATTTAAAATAATAGAAGAGTGGGGTTTTTCCTTAGGGGAGGACGCTTGTTTGTTTGACGAAGGGGATGCGAAGGACTTGGATACTCAAGCTCATGATGCAGATCACCTAGTTTCAAACGATCATAGGGAGGTAGAGGTGTTGGTTGATCAAATTTCAAAGGATTGGGAGGAACCGATAGACACTAATCATTTGCTGCGGGATTCGTCTCCTCCTAATATGCCTGATTCATGAAGGTGACAAACAAGTAACAGGATTTTGTTCTGAGGATCCGGTTGTTTCTTCGGTTGTTTCTTTGAAGAATAGGTTACCAGCTAAGAATAGGAAAGATGTTTTAAAGGTGTTGAAACGAAGTGTCAGGAGGAATAAGGGGTTTGTTAAGGGAATGTGGGGAGGGTTTTTGATAATAAGGAGGTTATTTCAGGCGAAGATTCGCAGTCATCTGTGAATAATGATTGTTAGAGTTGGGTGGTGTTACATGGGAATGAGGAAATGGGGGTTGAGGATGTGTGGGGCATAGGTAAGGAGATCGGGGTGAAGTTTAATGGTGATAAGGCTAACATGTTTAATGTCTTGTCTCGAGCTAGTCGAAAGAGTTCGGGGAGGGGGGAGAAAGGTGAGTGAGGGTGGTGTGATGCTTTTGAGACGGAGGGTGTGGTGATGGGCGGTTCTATGGCCCGGAGACCGTGGGCACTCACCTGGGCTCCGGCCCAAAATTTTTTCAATTTCTTATGTAAATCCCTATGAATTTCTTATATAAAGCCCTATAAATTGGGAAATTTCGTTAGATTTTTTTATTATTTGCTTGCAATTTCTTATGTAAACCCCTATAAATTTGTTGTAATTTTTTTTTGCCCGGGCTTTACTATAATCCTGGCTCCGCCACTAGGTGTGGTTGTAGGAGGTGGGGGTGTATGTGAGGGCAGTTGTGAGGTTAAGGAGGGGAGGAAGTGGTGTGTTATCAATGAAGATTTATTTGTGGAATGTGAGGGGGTTAGGAGGAATAAATATATGTATGTATGCATGTATGAATGTATGTATATATATAAGCGTGGTAAAGTACATGAAAGAAAGCAAAGATACTTGTGTCAAGTGAAGTGTATCAAAGATGAAGAATGTAAAGTTTTACTTCATAAAAAAATGTAAAGAATGGATGGAATAAGGATTTCCATAACTTCTTAATTGAGAGATATGAGATCTTATTGGAGATAGACAGACTAGGCATTAGAGAGGATGACCAAAATTATAAGTACTTTCTCTAGATTTAAGAACATGAGGTAAAAAAATTGTTGAAAAGGATGAATAATGACAAGGCAGTTAGGCCAAACAACATACATATTAAAGTAAAGAATTTTTTCAGAGATAAAGACATTGGGTGACTTATCAAAAATTTCAACAAAATTATGAGGGAAAACCAAATGTCGGTTAAGTAGATTTGATCATAATAATTTAATTTAAATTTGATTAAAATAATTTAATTTAGAGAATAAGCAATTTACTACTTCCATGTTCGAACGGAATTAGGGTTGTCAGTCCAAATATGCTCCATCTAAAATTTGGTATAGAAAGGAACATATACAAATTAAATCAGAGAGTTGAATCATAAATTGAATAAAACATTTATTAATTGAATCCAACAAATAAGAACCAATTCATCGTGGGACCCTAATCAAAGAGGTTTATTTGCACATGGCAACAAACCTTATTACAAAACAATAGAAAAACATACCTTAGAAAGAACAACAAGAGGATGGAGATCCTCTGCCTTGAAGCTCTAAAGTTTGACCCTTGTCTTGTACTGCTAGCTTTCTGATTGAATAAAACAATGCCCAAGGGTTTCTATTTATAGTACATCATTATTTAGGTGTTAAGAGAAGAAATTTGAGCTTTTCCATCGATTAAGCTTGAAAAATAAGTAAATAGTAGTTTCTTACCGCAAGTTAGGGCTGCCTCGTGCGCAAGGGCGCATGGCTAAGCGCAAGGGCACATCAGGCAATAGCCTGTGTGCAAATTTTACAGTTTTTGTCCCTTTTTTAGCGTTCTTCCGTCTTGAAATGCCTTGGAACTTGAAATGAATTTTCTTCAACTTGTATTGTCTTCAAAGACCTTTTAAAATTTAAAAAACCTATTTTGATATCTTCATATCCTCGATCCTTTAATTGGTGTCAGGTTGCTGATTTGCATGATTTCTCGTTAAAAAGACTCAAAAAGCTTATGAAGTTGTATGATTTAGGATAAATTTGAATTACAACGACTCAAATGAAAACAATACAAAATGGTCATCAAAGGATTGACAACTCCTCTAAATGATCTCCATATTTACTTCAAACACAAAGAAAATAACCAAAATCAGAGGCAAAAATGTCATATGATGTTCCATCATCACCCTGCTCATTGATAAAGTATCAGTTGAGCTGATTTGTTATGGGGTGTGAGGTAGTTGATAGGTACTAGGTTGAGATTTCACATAAGTGTGTGGAAATTGAGTTGAAGTGTGGTATTTTAGATTGGTGGACTTGAACCATGGGTTCAGAATGAATAATATGAGGGTTTTCCAACACAGTTTGATGAACGTCTTCTAAACCAAAAAATGCACAACATGTCCTAGGATTTCTGGTTTGATCCTGCTTGTAATAACCAAAATCATCCCTTTGTTGTTTACCAAAAACACACGTAAACAACGACTAATGTCTATCTGATTATTGCCCCCATTGTTTTGTCTGTTAATGAGAATTGGGGTCCCAAACCCTTTCAGATGTTGAATTGTTGGGCAGATGTTCCGGGTTACAACTAGTTTATTAGTGATCAGTGGATATACTTTTCGGTGGATGGTTGGGGTGGTTTCTTCTTTAAAGAAAAGCTAAAATAAATGAAGGCGCAATTGAAAGAGTGGCACAAAAAACATTCAAAAAATGTATCGGCAAAAATTTCTTCCTTGAAGAAGCGTATAGCCTTTTTAGACATTAAAAGGGAGGGCGCTACTCTTGATGATGTGGAGGTGGAGGAATTAAGTGCCTTAACCGCTGATTTTCATTCCCTATCTCGGGCGCATACCATTATTTGTTGTCAGCAGTCTCGGTTGAATTGGTTGCGCGTATGTGATGCAAATTCTAAGTTTTTCCATGGCTTCATGTCTCGTCGGCAACGAGGAAACTCAATTTCTTCTTTCTTGGTGGATGGGGCGCAGGTAGAACGGTTGCATGCGGTGCGACATGCCGTTTTTCACATTTTGAAGCTCATTGTAAGGGGGATAACGTAGAAAGACCTACTATGGAGAATTCGACAACGTGCTAGTGAGGACAAAACACACTGAAAAGACTTGTGTTGGTTTGTGTTTGTGGGATCATTCGACAATACTTAAAGTCGTCTTTGTTGTTACATGAATGAACATGTACTTTGCTAGTGTTCAAAAAAGCAGAATTCAAGTTTTTTTTATTGTGTTTTATAATTTGTGTTTGCATGTTTGTTGCATTTAATAGTTGCCCCTATCTATGATTAAAGGAAAGAAATTTAAAACAAAATAAAATAATGGAAGGTTGCCCTTTTCGATTTAGTTAGATGTAACTGTGGAAAATTGATTACCGATGATATGTTTAATAATGATTTTAATTCTAGATGTTCTCTTGAAAAACTCATTGAAACAAAGAAACAAAACATAGAAATTTTACAACATAAAGTGATCAATAAATTTCTATTTACTACAAGCTTACGAAAAAGAAAGAAAATGGCCAAAACTATCAAGTTCGTTAATTTATTGATCCTCTTTATTTTCACGTTTCTTGTTGTAACTGACGCTAGTAGTAACCCATATCCGTATCTTTTTTTAACTTTCTTGTTTATATTAAATACAAAATATTTCATCCCTTACATTAATAGTTGTTTCTTATATTTTATATTACAGCAACCATAAGGTGCGTGGGAAATTCTGATTGTAAACATCATATTTGTATGTATCCTCTTGTTCCAAGGTGTAAGTATCCTCACTGTCGGTGTATCAGCCTCTATAATATGACAAATTTGTGTAAGAGATTCATAATGAAAACTCAAGGGACGAAGTTAAAATGTTATTTTGAATAATTATAAAATGGTCATTACTGATTAGTGCCACCGATATAATAATATTAAATATTTCGTCCCCAATATTTTGTTTGAAATGTAAATGTCGATGATAGTAATTGTAATAGTAAATTTTATTTCCTTCTAAACCTAAAACTTTATTTCCATGGCATATCAATATTTATTTTATAATGGTGTTACATTTATGACTTGTCTCACACTTTAATTTAAATAATGTTGTCCTTTGAACTTCCTAGGCATGCATATAAGGTAATACTTATATGATGAAAGTGTTGTCACTTTTGTTTGCTTTTGGACGATATGAAGAATAATAATGTCACAACGTGATTATAATCAACAATTAAAAGATGGTATCTGTCATAATAAAGTGCACAAATAATAGTATGCGTTTCAAGAAACATTTTAGGAAACAAACTCTCAACGATTAAGATAAATTTTAGGTAACGTTGTTCTATACATGCTTCAAAATTATAGCAGAAAGTACATAACATCTAGCTTTATGTTTATTTTGGTCATCTTAAACATCTCTTATCTAAAAGAGAGTGCACGAGACAAAATATTGTATAGTTAATTTAATAAAGACCGAATTCATCAACTTTTTTCGCTCATGAACTTTTAAAATTTCCT
>Ga0315914_1009869_pt1 | contig 12107 bp, 9 predicted proteins | sample MpolenodulesMG_FD_203920 | JGI IMG/M metagenome (GOLD analysis project Ga0315914, IMG submission 203920) | Medicago polymorpha root nodule microbial communities from Los Angeles, California, United States - elongated nodules | ecosystem: Host-associated > Plants > Roots > Nodule | place: USA... | reverse complement strand
CTAAGATATATCATTTAACATTAAAAATAAAAAAGTAAAACTAAACATTTACTCACTTTAAGTAGAAGTGGCTTGATAGCACTAAATGTCATGGCTTGTTTAACTTGATCACGCCAGTTCTCTCTATAGCTTGCATTTACGAAGGGCCCAACGACTAAACCATGCAAACATCTCTCCATATATAAAATGTAAGTTGCAATGGTGCTAGGAAGAACTCCCTCTCCACTCCTTAAAGGAGGTAATATAGCAAGGGTTTTCATAGCACTTTTTGTGGCAATTATAAGAGACTGATTTAACATGCACCCTCTCTTGCTAACAACATTGGCTTTACAGGAAAAACACCAACCACACCTCTCTCTTGGAACATCCACAAGCTTCTTTTCAGAACTTGGCCAAAAGAAACGTGAAGCTACTTGGGAGAATGATTTTGCTTGCAAATAAGTGTATGCAGATATTGTCTTCTTCTGGCTGTCTGACGCATGACCCTCTGGCTTAGACTCCTCTGAAGAATCAGATGCAAATTTGGCAGCTGCTGATGCAGAAAATTCACCATGCATATAGTAATTTATGTACGACATGGGTTTAAAGGAGAAACCCATGTAACAAAAATCACCAGTTGCAGTGCGTTCACACTTTCCAAAACCTACTTGGGTGTTTTCTTTGTTTTGCAAAGAAAAATTCGAAGGCAACTCCATATCATTTGCATGGCCACAATTACTTGATTGACTGTTTACCACAGAGTACTTAGCAGCATCTACTGCAGTTGACATATTGACAGAATTCTGAAAGTTCATGTCAGACTGATGACTAACAGAACCAGCTGAAATTATTGCCTCCATCTTAATTTCCTCAGTAAAATTCTTATTTACAGTAAGGCCCTCTTCACTTCTATCAATGCCACTGCTATTAAAAGCAGGACTTTGAGGAATAACTTGCAAAGCATCAAGAGAAGGCACCATATTATCATTGTGAATCAAACTCGCAGTGGTTGGAGAGTTCTCTACCTTGACCAAACTAACAGGTTTATGGTTGTCTTCACTTGAAGGAGGACATAAAGGGGCAGAAAATTTTGTCTCATCCTTTAAATTTGTATCGGTTGAAGCACAAAGAGGTAAGAAGTTTTCGGAAATGTTCCAGTATTGTAACACTGCCATGCAAATACCATGGTACATTGGCCTATGCACCATGGATTCATAAAGCACTTGGACAACTTTAGGGATGTCCTTCTGATTGTAATATCTAAGACAAACTTCATTGTTGTCAAAGTTAAGCCTGCAACAATTCATGTAAGAAAAAATTAAAAAGGATTAACCTTCAAAAATTTAAGTGCTCATATGATGAGAATGATAGTCTATAAAAAAAATAAAGATTGAGATTGAATGCAATATGCCAAGGTAAGAACATGGAATTGAACTTCAATTTCCATTAACTACAAAAACAGCACCAGTACTGATCCTAGCATAGCAAATGAAAGGGCAAATGTAACACCAGAAAGATGTTGAACGTACACAAGTAAGTGGTCGCATGTACCCATGAAGAGCTGCCCATACAAATCCTTCCCAAATACTTCAGCCCCTCTAAGTGAGGTTCCCTTTGCAATTGTAGGCCCAGCCATATCAATTTTGCACTCGGGACAATACCATGGCCCTTCTGGTATAAACATTTTCATCACACCAATACACCTTGAATGATAGGCAGAGGGACAACCGTCACAACAAATAAGGGTTCCGTCCATACCGCAGAGGCGACACTCATCTCCATTTCTATCAACATCTCCATCCCCAGTGCTTTCTGTATCTTTGCAATTTGAAACAGAGTTACCAGGTTGGTTCCCAGCATTTGACGCTGAAACCAATTTCACAGCTTCTTTATTCTCACAAAAAGAGGTCCTGGTATATCTTGGATAGACTTTTCTGGGGCCAGTTTCTGCAGGAAGGATATCTTCTTCATCATCATCCATCCCGATCTCTGATTCCTTTCGCGTGTTCATTTCAGTTTTTAGCTCCTCAGATTCCAAAACATCATCACAAAGAATTTGCAGAATCATTAGCTTCCTACTTACAGGCAACAAATAATACTCACTGGTAAAAACCTCATCATAGAACCCTTTCCATTCGGGCCCTTTTGTGTACCCATTAACAACCAAGTACAGGGTCACAAAAACAGACCACGTCAACGTATCGAGCAAGCTCCAATCGTTGCACCTGTAATAAACACATCAGACTTATTATCATTTCAAAACATACATGATACTAATACTACACAGAACAACAAAAGCATAAAGCATGCAGATTTTACTTGTATACATAATCCTACAAGGGTAAACTAGAAGCACAAAAATTTTGCAAATTAAAAAGTAGGTATAAACATATAAGTACCTAAGACATTGTGATGCAAGCTCAAACCCCTCAGACGACAGGCTTTCAAGATGACGCCTCAACACCCGCATCAGAGAAATATGAATTGCGTCAAACAAAGTGTTTGGCCCTTGATAATTCAGGGCACCAACAAATTCATCCAAAGTAAATGGATGAAGAAACAATCGGGTGCTGAACGATCTTAAAAACCCATATACAGATAGGAGATGTGAGACACTCGGCTCAGGCACACCGATAGTTCCGGACGATGGCGGCAAATGCAACGGCGGAGGCAAAGGCACTGTCTCAACATTAGAAACAGAGCCACTCGACAAATCCACATCGTCTCCGTCGTCTTCATCCTCATCATTTTCACCTTTTGATTCACACGGATCAGTCGCACCAACAGCAGGTTCATGTTCATCTTTTTGAGATTTCAGTGAACCCTTATCAGCCACATTTGCAACCTTAGCACTATTCTGCAACACTAATTTATCCAACTTATTTCTTCTCTTAACTAAACTACCATCAAAATTATCGTCCCTGACAAGTATCGGACGAATTTCAACACTCTCTAAGTCTTCAAAATCACCATCTTCGTAATTTACCCTATATAAACCGCTTTCGTAATACACAACTTTACCTAGATAAACACCATTTCTAGGAAACTCTTTCAGCACATACCTCCCAACCAACGGAATCGGTTTCGTCTCAACTGCTTGCCTCTTAGCTTCATTAACCAATTTCCCGTCCTTCTTCTCTTCCTCCTCCTTTCGTCGTTTCCTCGGACGACCTCTCGGTTTCCCACCACCCTTCTCCATGTACCAACCCTAAAATCCAACAAAAACACACACAAACCCTCTAAATTCCCCTCACAAACTTCTAATTCCCACCTTAAAATTTTAGGGTTTACTCAGATCCTGCAAAAAATTCAACAAAAACCAAATCTAAATCACCAATTCCAGTACAAATCAAAAATCAACATCAAATTAAACACAAATCGATAAAATTGAACTCAAAAAAAAAATTAAAACAAAAAATGAATTTAGAAAAACGTACCTGATTAGTGAACGAACACCACCATTGAAGAAAATGAATATTCTGCTTCAAGGAAAATCAAATCAAACACAAATCGATAAAATTGAACTAAAAAAACAAATCAAAAAAATTGAAACAAAAAGTACCTTATTAGTGAGCGATGAACACCATTGAAGACGAAGAATTTTCCGCTTGAAGGAAAATCAAATCGCCGAAAATCGAAGAGAAAACCCTAGTAGCAGAAAATGAAGAGAGAACGATGGTTTCTTCTGACGCGACTCAGTGATGAACGAGTTCTAATATTCATTGTGGTGTATTTATACTCAGAAATTTCTAGTGTTATTATTTTTTATTTTTTATTTGTGATGACGAGTTTCTTTGTTTTTTCGACTCGTTGTGCGTTCGAGTTGCCCACGTCACACGGACTGAGTTAATCCCTTTACCATTTAAAAGAATGCGGCAATGGAATTTAAATATTTGAAAATTTAGAGGGGAATGTTGTTCTATTGAGAAATGGTTTGTGTATAGTTAGTTTAGTTTAACGGGATTATTGTTAAAAAAAATAAATGAGGTGGATTGGGTTATTGTGGGTTTATGTTTGTTTTGGATCGGATTTTTCGATTGGGTCAAGCCTGATACTGCATCCGTCCAATTGTATGAGAGTATCGCATTGTGACCTATCATGGTATGATCATTATGAATTATATGTCCACCTTTAGTGTTATACTGACTTAAGTGTAGGAGTGTTTCTAGGCACACTTCCACCATTAGTCATCATCTTTGATCCTAGGTGTTTTTCTAGGGGAAGTTGTGTATTACGAAAGTGGTTTGTACAGGGTTAATTACGAAAATGGTGATTTTGAAGATTTAGAGAGTGTTGAAATTCGTCTGATACTTGTCAGGGATGATGAATTTGATGGTGGTTTGGTGAATAGGACGAATAAGTTGGAGAAGATAGTGTTGCATATTGGTGCTATGGTTGCAAATATGGCTGACAAGGGTTCATTGAAATCTCAAAAAGATGAACCAGTTGTTGGTGCGACTGATTCGAGTGAATTGAATGGTGAAGATGACGGATTTGATGTTGATTTGTCGAGTGACTATGTTTCTGATGTTGAGATAGTGCCTTTGCCACCGACGTTGCAGCTATCGCCATCATCTGGAACTATCGATGTACTTGAGCTGAGTGTCTTACATCTCCTATCGGTGTATGGATTTTTGAGATCATTCAGTACCCAATTGTTTCTTCGTCCATTTACTTTGGATGAATTTGTCGGTGCTCTGAATTATGAAGGGTCAAACACTCTGTTTGACGCCATCATATTTCTTTGATGCAGGGGTTGAGGCGTCATCTTGAAAGCCTGTCATCTGAGGGGTTTGAGCTTGCATCACAATGTTTATTACAGGTGCAATAATTGGAGCTTGCTCGATATGATGACTCAATATGTTTATGTGATTTTGTATTTGGTGGTTAATGGGTACACAAAAGAATTAGTTGGATTCCAACCTTTAACCAAGTTGTTTGGTCTAATGGTTGTAAGGTTAATCTTAGAATACTTTGAAGTTTGCCTAATGATGTTATTCACACTACAAAACTCCTCCCCTCACTCTTTACTCCACTAACTCTGGTATTTTACCTCAAACCCACTACGATTGACGATTTTTCGGGCGTGTACAATGACATGCCCCCCTCCCCGCATCACACACACATACACACACAAACACACACGCGCGCGCACACACACATACACACACTTTACCTCCTCACTCAAACCCTAATTTTAATTTTTTATATTCAATATCTTTCGTCTCAAGAAGATTACAATTTTGGCTATTGTGTGAAGATGTATCCAGTATTAAACACGAATTCACATGAAAAGGAATATTGAAAAGTCTAAAATGCTTCAAAAATTAAAATTTGAAAGAATAATTGCCTCAAATGTCAAAATCGAATGAATTTATGGAGTCCTAAACCAAATAAATTTCCAACCAAACAATTTCATAAACTCCAAATGAAGTCCAACTATAATATAATAAAAATCTAACCAATATTTTTTCCTTTGAAGTATTTCAAATCCTTGGAAAGAATTTGCATAATCGTTAACTTCGTACATACAGGAAACAAATAATACTCACTGCTAAAAACCTCATCATAAAATCCTTTCCATTCGGGTCCTTTTGTGTACCCATTAACCACCTAATACAGAACCACAAAAACAAACCAAGTCATCGTATCGAGCAAGCTCCAATCGTTGCACCTGTAATAAACACATCACACTTGCTCGATACGATGACTTGGTCTGTTTTTGTGATTCTGTATTAAGTGGTTAATGGGTACACAAAAGAATTAGCTAGATTTCTCACCTCTAACCAATTTGTTTAGTCTATTGGTTGTAAGGTTAATCTTAGAATACTTTGAAGTCCACCTAATGATGTCATTCACACTACAAAACTCCTCCCCTCACTCTTTACTCCACTAACTCTGGTATTTTACCTCAAATCCACCACTATTGGCGATTTTTCTAGCGTGGACAATGACATGCCCCCCTCCCGCCCCACCCCCCATCACACTTACACTTTACCTCCTCACTTAAACCCTAATTTTAATTTTTTATATCCAGTATCTTTCGTCTCAGGAAGATTACAATTTTGGCAATTGTGTGGAGATGTATCAAGTATTAAACAAGGATTCTCAAGAAAAGGTTTATTGAAAAGTCTAAAATGCTTCAGAAATTAAAATTTGAAAGAATAATTACCTCACATGTCAAAATGGAATGAAGCTATGGAGTCCTAAACCAATCAAATCGCCAACCAAACAGTTTCATAAGCTCCAAACGAAGACCAACTATAATATAATAAAGATCTAACCAATATTTTTTTCCCTTTGAAGTATTTCAAATCCTTGGCATTCTCGTCAAAATAGCAAACCAGTTTGACTTCTTTGTGTAGGTATCTGAAAAAGATGAAACTTACAGAGTTAAGGCAAGGTAGCACAAATTTAAGGAATTGATATAGAAAGGAGAGGGAGCAATATATAGAGAAGACTCATAATACAATATGTGGAGAAAGATTCAAGAATTAAATGTTCCTTCAATCATATCTACATATTGTGTAAAATCTTAGAGTTATGTCAGAGAAACATAACCTAATAAGAAAAAGAATCCCATGTCCTCTTTTAATGTGGTTTTTCAAGTGAAGCAATAAACGACACGTTTATCGAATGAATTTAGGTTATACAAATACTGATAGCCGCTCCTTAAGGGATTCATTTTGAAAACACAAAACAATTTTAACCTATGGCTTATTAATTTCAATGAAAAGGAAAACAAATAAGCAACAAAGATAACAGTCACAACTATTTACAATATTTGGTAGACTCAAAATCAGGCATGTTTTTGGTAAAGAATAATAGATCTAATCACATGTGTCAACAAAATCGATGTCAAATCTTAAGGACTTACAAGCTTTGTTTGATCGAATCAATCCCAATGCTAACAAGGCGCCTTCAAAATCAACACGAAGCATGTCCCTGGTGAAAGTGAGACTTTCATTGTATAATAAGGAGCGTTCATGGCTAGACGATGAAGGCGACACCATGGAAGAAACATTGCATTAAAGATGCGGCGGCATCGGAATACTTTGGAGTTAATTGAGATTAGGGTTTTCTATAGACATATGCTTACAAATAATTTATATGGAGCTTGATGCGCGTAGTGTACTTAAAAAAACTAATGGATACTTGGGCTTGCTCATTAGAGATTATTGGGCCATGTATTTTTTTCATGATGTCAAATACTTTAGCAAAAGAAAACTGTTGTATACACTTCTAATAAGGCCGAAACACACCATGAAAAGACGTAAATATCCGTCGGAAGTTAACTGCCGATGATGTTATATTGGTAAATTATTGGTGTTTTTCAGCCAAACAAATGTGTGAACAACATTCTTCTTAGTAAAATATGCACTAGAGAATCTTAATGGGTTTCTCTATTAAAAAAAAAAAACTTAATTGGTTTGGACTTTGGACTAAGGAAATGTCCCCATTTCCATTATACATGAAATTGCCCCAAATCGAGACTTAATTTAATACAGGAGATATATAGACTTAAAAATGTTTGGCACATATTATGAGTAGATCAAACATGTTTAAATTAGAAAATATCTCATAACATTAATAAAAATGTTTGGCACATATTATGAGTAAATCAAACATGTTTAAATTAGAAAATATCTCATAACATTATGAGAAAAAATAAAATAAAAAATCGCTAGAATTTAAAATATTAGCTCAAATTTAATATTTATGGTTTGATTGACAAGAAAAAAACAGAAAATTTAACTTTTTTGTGGTGTCCGGGATTCGAACCCTGGACCTTGCATATATTAGAGGACAAAACCATAAATGTACTTCCTCAAAAAAAAAAAAAACATAAATATACAACATTTTGGTTTCAAAAAAAAAAAAAAATTTTGTTCTATTATTATATTTATAAAATTGCAATTTTATTTACTTTATTTTTTCACTTCAATTTTCTTTTTTTTATTTATTTTTTGTCAAGTTAGGTTTGTTTTTTTAGAGGAAGTTAGGTTTATATTGTTAACCTCTTTCAATATATTTTTTTCCAATGATTTTCTATATTATGCTATTAATTTTATTATGATATATCAAGAATAACGATTGGAGAGAAGAAAAAACATGATAAGAAATTAGTTTCCATGTTTCACCATTGTACTTTTAAGAATCATGGCCCAGTTTTCCTGTGATCTCATAAGTTCCCAACATAATTTGAGATTAGCAACTTCATTCAGTGAGATTAAATACCTCACCCAAAACCTCTTGCAGATAAATGTTTACAACGTACCCTTATTCCAAGCTATTGTTACCATCTTCTCTTTTTTAGTGTGTCTCCACTCTATATGAAAATTTTAATCCATCTTTCTAAATTTTACATAAACATGCTTTGGATCAATGATTTCACTAACCATACTCTTTTTCCTTTTCCTTACATAAAGCTTCTTCTCCATGTAAAATGTTACCCCGTTGAATTTGAGCCATCTTTTGCTGATCAAGAAGAACCTCAATGCAACCATTATTATCTATCTAGGTTTGAATGTTAACATAAGCATGCACATTTTCAAACATTCTTATTCCACTTTTTCATAATGTCCTTGAGAATCTTGAGTTTTTGAGACACGACATAGATTGAAGAGCCAACCTTTGTAGTTTTCCAGCTAGAGCTAATAATGTTCTTACAGTCGTCATGAAAGGTCCACATTTTCATGAATTGAAATTGTGAAGAAAATTTAATAGAACTGTTTTGAAAATCTAACTGAATGAAATGAATCTTTTGCAGAAAAATTCTCCTCTTCATCATTAAGTTGTGTTGCACCCACAAATTCAGATGCATGAGAACTTTCTCCATCAATGTCTTTGTTGTTTAAACATTTCCACTCCTAAAATATTCCTCCCATGGGATGGTAATAGCTAATCAATCACCTTTTACACTAGGTTTGGGTAACTAGCTTAGTGGGATGTCACAAACAGTGCTCAAAGTTTTAGAGAAGGTTTTTTAAGATTTGGGTATGGGTTTAATGCGACCGATGGGATGATCAATCTTTATGTGACCATTATAGATGAGAAAAAGGTGATGATGGTAGGTAAGGATGAGTTTAGGGTGATGAAAGATGATGAGGAACAATGTAGAGAGCCGGGTAGCACTTGGGTGACATTGAGGTGCCAATGTCATGTGACATTGGCCAACCACAATGTCACAAGTGTTCAAAAAGACAAAAAAATTCTTGTAAGTGAAAGAGAAGAAAGTCATATCCAAGTGTCTTTTTATACACTTGTGACATTGTGGTTGGCTAATGTCACATGACATTAGCACCCCAATATCACCCACGTGTTTTCCCCCGAGTGCCCTTCATATTGTGACCATCAACCTAAATGACTATGAAGTGGACAAATAAATTAATTAAGAAAAAAACTTTTTGTTAAAAAAAGATAATAAAAAAAAACAAATGGTTCATTTGATGGTCTTAATATGAATGTGATTGATTTGGTCAGAAAAAAATATGAATGTAACTTATATGAAGAAAAGAAAAAGTTGGATAAAAATAAGATATATGATATAAAAATTATAAAATCTTATCACATTTTGTGTTTTTTTTTCTTATGCCCATATTTTGTGTTTGATGTACACCTCATATCAAACTATAAAATACGATGTTTGAGATGAACTAAATAATAGTATTTGTATAACATATATAAATTCGATAAAATAACAAAATTATTGACGTGACAAAGTTGTATATAATATTAACTTTTTTATTATTTTTTATTTATTCTTTTAAAAATATATATTTTTTATTTATTATATTAAATTTTATTATAAATTTGTTTATTCTTTAGTATATTCAAAATGATATATTATCTATATTGTTGGTAGAGGTGGACAAATGGTCAGATTCGATGTCAAAATCTGGAACCGACCAATCTGACGCTTTCAATATTGCAGTTAGTCCTCGTCCATTTGAGTCTACGGTTTCGACGGTTCTTGCGGGTGGTCGGGCAGACTGTGTCGGTTGTGGATTAAATAAATTCTGATAATAAAAAAAACATAATCACAGCCGAAAAAAGCTTTAGATAAAAAGGTGGAGGATGAAGGTTTCTATTGAAAGAAACCAAAATCAGTTGTGAACAACCGTACATAGCTGGAGAGATGAACAAGATTTACATATACAAATTAAACAAGTATGTTAGTAGATGTTAGTAGATCTGAGACCATGGGCATGTGAAAAAAAAGAGGAAGAGAATGAGAGAGAGAGAGAGAGAGAGAGAGAGAGAGAGAGAGAGAGAGAGAGAGAGAGAGGAAGAAGGCTCATTGTGAGAAAGAGAAAGAAAAGAGAGGGAGGAAGTAAAGGAGAATGATGAAGATGAGTTAGGGGAATGAAGATGATGCCATTGCAGTATTGCTTATGTGAGAAACGAAACATAAGAGTTGGACTATGGTTTGAAAGTATCTTAAATATTTTCTTTTAAGGTTCTGGGTTAGGTTGATTTGATACTACTTTCAACTTTGGGCCTCAGTTTAAGAGTGGAGAGAAACAGTCTAGCCCAAACTAATGACATAACACGGTTTTGTTACGTGTACCTACGATTGCATTTGTCTCACCTGAAAACCACCTGTACGACCCCACCGTAAACCGGATTTTCAATCTGTTCACCCGCCCACACCGTTATGGGTCGTCTGTTTGCCTTTTTCCTTTTAAGAGCTGGCCGGTTTTGGACCGATCCGACCCAACTGACCAACTCTAATTGTTGGTGTGGGACTAGTGCAATGACTAAGAATGATTGTATTCAAAAATATAAGAATATAAACTTTAAGTGATATGATATATTTTTTATATTTTGTTTTTACTTGGTTAAATTTATATACCCTAGTATTTTATTTTTCCTTTTTCTTGAATAATTTTCTACCTTATAAAAAATTATTCATCCATTTAAAAAAAAAGAGTTATGATAATTCTTACTCACCGGTCACACCTCTATTGTTCTAATCATCATAGGACCATAAAATTGTGCAATTTTCCACGCCATTAGTTATTATTTTATTTTTTTACAAATGTCTATTAGTGATTGATCTATTTATGCCTTATACTCTACAATTGACTTTATAATTTATACTAGAAAAAAGAAAGGCATTGATATTATTTTTGTATTGAACAACCTGAAAATTTCAGCACAAAAAAGTATCAAAAAGAGTATCAAATTACATCGAAAAACATCGAGAAACAAACAAAAAATGAACAAGGGTCAAAGCCACCCCATTACAAATAGATGTCCAAACAAGGTGAGAAATTAAGCCACCACAAATGATAAGAGAAAGCAAAATTAGGATGGTTCTCTTTCAGCCACCAATAATATTAGAACTTAATTTTGTCGAACAATTGTTGTAACGAGATCTCTTTTTGATGAAATACCCGAGCATTTCTTTCAATCCAAATCACTCACATATATGAAAAGTCAAATAAGGGTAAAACTTGAGCAGATACTTTTTGAAAAACCGCCTAAGTTTCAAATTGAGATAATTAGTTTGATGTGTTCAGAAATAAGTGTTATGTATCTTCCATCATGTCACACCTACCTACACAAATTTGAGCATTAGATTGTAAAATTTGTCTTTTAATTAAATTATACGTTGTTGGTAACCAATTACGCAACATAAGCCAAACAAAAAGACTGACTTTGAAGAAAACCGCACCTATCTTTTTTGTAATAGTTTTACGTACTATTCTATGATTTTTTTTTTATCTTGCTTGATATTGTCATACACTTTGGTTTTTACATGTTTGTCTTGAATGTTTAATTTTTGGATTATTTATTGTATTATTTTACGCAAATAAGTTTATCAATACTAAGTTATTAGATAAACTAGACTCTAACCTGCGCGATGCACGGATATCGCACGGGTTTTGAAGAATATAAATATCATATTGATTATACATTCAATACTATGCTATGAAACGACTGCAAAAAGGATAAAAAAATGTAAAAAATACATCAATTTAAGCTATTAACTTTATTTTCTTACCAAATAATATTACCAGTTGTGTTCCTGAATTTCTTCTTTGTTAATAATGAAAAGAAATTGCAATCAGAAAAGGAACCGCTAGGGCATTTGTGACTTTAAAAAAAATGTTTTAGTACGG
>Ga0315914_1009866_pt1 | contig 12109 bp, 4 predicted proteins | sample MpolenodulesMG_FD_203920 | JGI IMG/M metagenome (GOLD analysis project Ga0315914, IMG submission 203920) | Medicago polymorpha root nodule microbial communities from Los Angeles, California, United States - elongated nodules | ecosystem: Host-associated > Plants > Roots > Nodule | place: USA... | reverse complement strand
AATCGTTGGAGACCTTTCAAGTAGTGATAACTACTTCACCCAGCGAGTTGATGCAGCCAATAAAGAAGGTATATCACCGTTAGCAAAATGTACCACAACAATGCGAATGTTAGCATATGGTGTGGCAACAGATGCGGTCGATGAATACATCAAAATAGAAAGTAGTACAACATTGAAGTGCTTACTTAGATTCTGCAAAGGAATCATACGATTGTATGAGCAAGTGTACTTGAGAGCACCAACCCAAGATGACATGCAAAAAGAACATGAGTATGAATCTTTGAAATGTGAACCAAGTAGCTCTAAACTAGATTCATGCTCCAATAGCACATATGAATCATAATTCAATGTTTATATTCTTCATCATCTTCCTCCTCTAAGAAATCGTTTGATTTTACTATTATATCATAAAAAAAGAATTGTATGATTATTTAATAAATAAATAGATCATTTAAACTTATTCTTAAGAGACCGTTTTATCTTTACGACACTAACAATTATGTCCTCGACCCATGCTCAGGGCCACCCCTGTTTTAACTGACATGTGCTATGTGGCAAAATTTTCATGAAACCTTGAAAATATTTATTATTTACGTGAAAATAATAATTATTAAAAAACATTTCATTTATAAGTAAATAAATCTTACTTTAAAAACTTAGTCGGTTACAACCGAAGAATAATAACTATTTTAAACGGTTTTTAAAACTGTTAAATTAATAATTAATAAAAAATAACTGTTACGATATGAATAATAGAGTTTTTGGGAGACTAAAATTCAACAAAAAAAATCATTTTTAAATTCATATATTCTTTGATATTTTCATACCTTTTTCTCAAAAAAAAAAGTATCTGAAACACGATTTCATTTCTGATGTATCACTTGGAAAAACAATCACGAATATTGGTTCTAAGGGTTGGGCATGCATGCTTATTTTGTTCATGACTATGAAAATAAGAAACTTTCATTTTTCATGGAGACTGTTATAAGGAATCGAAAGATATTTTCTTTCATATTGTTTTGGTTTTTGTATTTTTTTTGTTTAAAATATGATGTTAGAACCTTTTCTACGTAGGGAGACCAAATTAATGCTTTTCTATGAATAGCATTGATCTACAAGTTTAAGGATCAACTCTAAGAGGAAATTGTGTACGAAATTTTCTCTTTTGATGTATTCATGAGGGTATAATAGAGTTTATGTATATAATTATGAATTCTCCACAGAAACCCGTGGAGATATGCAAGGACGGGGACAAGAGTGAAAATCTTTATGTGGTGGAGAATGGGGGTGAAAAATATTTTGAAGGATTCAGACGGAGAGCGAGGATCACGCTCAGTCTAGCCCCATCAAACAACACTATTTGAATTTATTATCTGAAGTAACTTTTCAAAATATTTTCTAGCATAGTTGAGAATTGAAGCAAATAATTTTTACACTTATATATTGAATAAATTTATAATTTTTTGATAAATACTATACACATTATATATAAATATATGTAGAATATCAATCATTTTAACTTTCATCGTAAAAATAAACAAACTATATCATTTATAATATTAAAAATAAAAACCAAATCAAGGCTAATGAAAACATGGTGAAAAAAGAGTTGTTGTTACGTGGTTGGTAATCTCCTATACATACATTTGAACATGTTCAAAAGAGCTAATCCACATGACATTCAATAATGTTTCTAGCAAAGCAATTGCCACGTGTCCTCCTCTTTGCAAACCATTCAATCAATTTTTTTGTCTTTCCTAAAATAAGTGATTCAAATTGGGCTATGAAGATCCCCGTGACCTTAGCTCAGTTGGTAGGGATATTGCATATTATATGAAAAAATTGGGCTACGAAGAAAGATTTATGTATTCAAATACTCATCAGATATATGTATTTGACAGTTCATATTTTATATATATTCATTCTGTCCAAGTTATATTGTAAATTTAATGTATCTAGTACTAAGATTAAAGCACATGCTAAATATTCTAGATAAATTTAGCATTGGTGTTACGAGATCTTGGTCTTTTAAGCTCTGATTTGTGGTCTCTTACTCTCTGATTTGTGAGTTTCATGATTCTAGTTTGTAAATTTGATCTAATTTATGAATTTTAGGTTTTACATACTTTCACTCCAATTCAAAATTTGATGTTGAATTTCTGATTTGTGAGTTTCATGATCTTAATTTTTAAATTTGATCTAATTTATGAGTTTAGGTTTTAGACTACTTTCTTTCTTATTCAACTGAATTAAGGATTTGATGTAATAATTGGTTGGACATTTTTCCATCTCAGTTCTGGAAAGAAGCAATTTGAAGAATCGGGAACATCATTTCAGAATTTGAATCCACCATTGGGCTTATGTATTCTAGCAGTCGTCATGTTCATCACTCTCGTCTTACTCCAGGTACCATCGCTCTTCTTCCTTAAACCCTAATTGAAGCTTGTCTTTTTTCATTTTCAGCTTTCGTACAATTACATTTATTCTCTTAATTAGTGTAGATAATTAATTTCATTCAAGTTAAGTGTATTTCATTGCATTTGATTCATTATATTGTGACTTTGTGTTGATGCACTTGTAGCGTATGAAGCACTCATACAAATACCGGACACAGCACAAAAACTTACACATGTTAAAGTTTGTAAAAATGAATTAATTAAATGTAATCACTTGTGAGTTGTGCCAGTGTCTAACACCGGACACACTTTCCATGAGAAGTGCCGGTGTTACAGTGGTTGTAGCTATTTTTGGAGTGTTTTCTCATTATTCAATGTTAATGTGATTTTTGAAATTTGGGTAGAGCTTTTAGAGAAAGGCAAGTCTCACATGGCCAAAGTCGATCTTAATTGTTAACTTTCAAGCATAAGAAATGTCCTGCAAAATATGCTTATAATTTTAAGTTACTGATGATCTAACATTTTGGATTTAGATATCTTCCAAATGTGAAGTGTGGGTGCACTTTATATCAATCTCAATCTCGAGTAGTAAGATCAAGGGAGTGGGTTCTTATATCAATTAATTACGTAGGTACTTATAAGCTTAAAATATTAACCATTGATTTTTGCATCACTGGTTATCAACTCCATACTTTATTGTACAAAATGATCATTACATGTTAGAAGATCCAAATGCAATAGATGAATTGAGATTATGACAACTGATATAATTATGAGATCATTGCTTATATTTAAGAGTCAGACCACATTTAGAGTTCCATTAGCATACTGGTGTTTAATCATTTAACTAGGAGAACTATAGTAGAACTTCTCAGACAATTAAATTTTCCACCCATTTTCGACATTTCTTTGGTTTAATTTATATAAGAAATGGGGATTGAGGAAAATAAACTATTGAGCTTATCATTACAATAAACTTTTAAGTTAATAACTTTTATTTTATAGTTAACAGTTAATAGTTTATGTTGATTTATTTGTTTATTTTCTATATCCTCAGTACCAATTTCTTGTCTTTGTGACTATGAAGAAGTCACCACTAATTTTGAACTCTATTTTTTCCTTTTCTTTTTGTTGCCCATAATGTTAACTTCTACTTCATGCCTATTCCTAGCATTATGAGATATCTAAGTTCTATAAGTATTTTGTTAACTATTTTGCAGAGAATGGTCTAGAATTTGTATGAATAAAATAGAGTGGCTTATTATTGAATATTCTGTGATTTATTTTCTAACATTCATTTTTTTGTCGTCCTGAAATGCATTGAAGTGCATTATTTTTTTAAATAAATAAACAAATTTCCTGCGGAATTACCAGCAGATTACTCGTTTCCCACAAATTTCCTGCGGTTTTTGCTGCGACGCGCTTAAGGGCAGAAGAACTCCCCAAAACCTGACCGAATTTTTCCTGCGGATATTTTCACCCTTCCTGCGGATGTACTTTTCTGCGGATCCTAAAATCCTAAGAAATGATTACCCACAAAGGTATTACCTTTTCTGCGGATCCTAAAATCCTAAGAAATGATTACCCACAAAGGTATTACCTGTGAACCAAAATCCTTGGCAAAATCCGCAGAAAATCCATTTCCTGGGTAGTTTAAACAATGTAAAATGATTTCATTCATTCCATTGACTGAAGAATTAAAAACTCTATTGATAGTTCCGTGAGCATACAACAATTGAGGAATTAAATATCATAAATCATACAGCAATTGCAGTATGATTCCTCTTATTTAAATGATGCTCAACACTTATATATTTATATAATGTGAGACTTCTTTGTTGTAAAATTAGGGATAAGAATATCTCTCCAAATAATAATCAATATATAAATATAAAAATTAATTAAACATTAACAAAATAGATATCAATAAACTTATCTTTTTTTATTTTTTTGAGATTGTGTTAAATTGACCACTGACATAACTCATCAATCACCACCTCTATTCATCAATTCAATAAGAGAACTGCAAAATGAACAAATAGTGAAAGTAGTCTAAGACGTGATGATCGCACTATCCTTAAGGATTTTCCGCGTAAATATACGCTAATCCCCCTGGATTTAACAGACCCTTCAAGATATAAAATCAAGGATGCAGAACTAGCAAGAATCTATATTTATATATCTTTGTAAAGGAAGCTTGACTCATTCTAGAGGTAGAATTATGCCTATGTGGCACATTTAAAAAAGTTTCTCACACTATTAACAACTTGGCTTTCTAGCTTATTATATATCTTTAGAGAATTAAATTAGATAAAATCACAAACTCATGAGTTTCCCTAATTCTAACAATTCCATTTAATATCTATTCCAAAACGTGAAAATGAATGTTTAGCCTTCTAAAATGAACGTGAGAACCATTTTGTTTTGGTTCATTAAATCCATATGTTTACATAAAAAACGTAGTCAATGTTCAAAATGTAAAAAAAAAAATTCATGAAAAGTCAGTCCTAACATTATAAGAACATTAAAATTATTAAATTTTATTGATTAAATTGAAAACTCTAAAAATGAACGTTTTAATTTTTTTAATAAAATCTTTCCCCATCTTATCTTATATATGTATGATTGCCCAACTCTACTACCTTGATCATTTATGCTTTTCTTCTTTGTTAAGGTGATGTGGTTCTCCTTTTACTTTCATTTACCTTTATCTTTTGTGTTTGGATTTACTTTTTTGGTCCATAAATTGGATGATATGCTTTCTCAAAAATAAGTTCATATTTGCCACATATATAGCATAGAAGATTATATATAGAGAACACAATATTTTTTTAGACTAATGCGGTTTTATTTTCAGGTTTTATTCATAACAATAGAGAGAGATGTGATTGCTAATGGTGTCAATTTTTTATGTGAGTGGGGTTTCTCTTAGTTCTATGTCTTATGAATTTTTAAGATGTACTTTTATATTTATTAGTTTATTTTAATAGTTTTCTTCATTTTCAAAACTATTTGTTGATGGCCTTTTTGATAGTTGAATCAAAGTTTTTTTCCCTAATGATTTATTATTGAAAATCCTTTTAAAAATAGTTGACTTTTTTTATGGAAGTGTGATATATTTTTGGAATTAGTTTGTTCATGGTCTTTACATGAAAGTTGTTCTCTCAAATTTAGTTTTGTATTTAGTTTCTTTTGAAATACTTTTATACATTGATTTGGATATTTTGTGATCTCACATTTTCATAGAACGTATTTGGATATCGTGATGACATTTTTTTATGAATTATGATCAATATTTATAAATAAAAATATTTGTTTTTTGATTACGTGATATTGGAGAAGGTTGTATATTGCATGGAATTTTATCTCAAACCCAGATAAATTGAAGTTTTCTCAAATATCATAAGTTATGTTGATTTATGTTTAAAGTAACTTAGTTTGGTAGAGTTTACCATTTTTTTTAAGGCAATCATATGTCTCGCTAAGTCATCTACATGTATTATATCTATGAGAGTGGTAGAATTTTGAGCAATTATTTGTGTTTGTAATTTGAGTTATCTTAAGCTAGAATACATGATGTGTTACCTCTAAATGTTACTAAAAAGCATTTATTTAAGTTAGTGTATTAGGTCGAACATGTATCCATGATCTTTAAAGCATATTAATATTGAAATGTGTCTTTGGTATTTTGAAAGCTTGGATGTTTTTTTAAGCTAGAACAGTGTTGATATGACACAAAAAACTCTCACTCTCTTTTATATGCTATCTAATTTTAGGTTAGAATTGTGATTGTGCAACTCTTACAAAAATTTCCCATTACTACACATAATGTCTTTTTTTTTTTGAAATGATTAAATAAACATGGTAGCATAAACATCAATTGGAAAAAAAATAGACAAACAAAAATATAAATTAAGCAAAGTGACAAGAAGGTGAATCAAACCATTGGCTAAAATAATTTTGACCAAAAAAGTTAAAATAAAATTTCAGAAATGGAGGTTTGATAGGAAAGTTCAAGATAAACTAATTTAACACCATAAGGATTATCTTTTCAATAAATCAAGAGACCTTAAATAAGAAATAGGAACGTAAAAGTTAGCAGTTAGGTCACATTGCTTAACTTCAAAAAACATGGTCAAGAGATGAAAAAGACAAAATCACCAAAAATTTATCATGTCCTAATAATTGAACTTATTGCAACCTTTCTTATGAGTAATATTGACATCAAGCATAAATGACTCTAACTCTAATAGAAAAGAATATGAGCTTCCAAGATAAAAAAACCAAACAACTTATTATTACACCACAACGATACAGTAAAAAAATTACTTATATGATTGCATTATTAAGATAAACTATGATATATGTTTTTCAACTTATTAAATATTATAGGATCCACCAAAAATTATATTATTTGTCCTTAAAATATTTACACAAATCTACGATATAAATCAATATAAATTCTCATATGTTTTAAAAAATACTTCTATTTTAGTATAAATTAGTATTAAAATAATCATATCACTACATTTAAAAATATTATAAATCAATAAAATAATTGTAATTATACTTATCATAATTTTTATTTTTTCATATACAAGTTATAATCCAACCCGTGCAACGCACGGGTTATATATCTAGTAAATATTAACAGGAAGATGAGAACCCAAATTTGCGTATCTCTTGATAAAAATTGGCTTTTGGGTTGTTTGTATATCTCCCAAAAAAACATATATGAGGAGCCTTTTCCTATGTGTATATTTTTTTTTTTTGAGGATTTTTCTGTGTATATATAATCGTGGAAAAAATAAAATGTGTTGTTTTTTGTCATCAAAGTGGAAAATGTATTTCATGTGCATGGTAATCCATCCATTGCAAATTAAAGTCCTTTTGTAACATTTTAAAATCATTATGCGAAAATGATAAATGCACATTATAGTGAGGCATTAGCAAAGTCAACCATAATTGCCATCTGGTCATATCATTATAAAATAAAACATGAAAATTATAACTTTTGAAATATAATAAATAGTATAAAAATACAAGAATCCCTCACATATTTCATAAGTTAAAAAATTAATTTAGAAAACAAATTTTCTTGGTCTACATCTTAGATGTGATGCTTCAAATTGGTGTAACAAGCTATATGAACTAGTGGTAGAATGATGGTGTTTAACACACAGTGAAATTGGTGTAGCAAGCTATATGAACCAAAATCACTTGGCGTATGTTAGCGGTATACCACTCGCATCACATCCCCACAGTTCTTGTCGTTGGCGTTGTTGGTGCGCTAATAGGTCGTGCGCTTGCTTGGATTATTTCATGAATGCTCTAGAGATTTCGCCAAGATCTCATACAAGCAGTCCCACTTGACACTCACATAGGTGATTTCATCAAGTGTATGCTGCAAATCATACACCACCCATAAGGGATATGAAATTCATTAAAGCTTTATAGGCTTATCCTCTCGGTAATGCAGTGTCTAGCACAACTCACACACACACCATAGAAAAGGGACGAGAGCTAAAATTAATTAACTAAGTTTTGGTGCTAGCAGAACTAATAAGTGACTTGTTCTTACCCATATGAACCTTATTCATGGGATCTCCAATCACAAAGATTGGGTTCCCATCACTTATTAATTTCGAGTGGCTTAAGTCACAATCCCCTCGATGTACACAAATTTATTTCATCCCAAGGGGCTTTGTTTAGTAGCTACTTTATACACAAATGATGAAGACAATTTTCTTTCATCATATAAGATTGACTAAGATGTCTCTAAGTCAATCAAACTCATATATTTATCAAAGTCTATAACAATAAACTTGATCTCTATAATTATATTTATACATGTCTGCTTACGGTGACATCACTGTGAATGTGGATAAATATCAATCTATTTATAAATTTATTATACAGGTCTGCTTGAAAGACTTCAAAGCGACAACATCTCATGATAAGAAAATAATTCAACATATAGATTTATTCTCTTTCTCATATTCAATTAACATCATGGTATTATTTTAATAGAATGATTCATCCATAAACCCCCATATTAGGTAAATATAACTTAATGTATTGATTTATTACACAGGTCTACTTGAATAATTTTCAAGCGACAACATGTCTACAATGGAATAATAAATTCCATAAATATATATTTTTTCAAAAACAAATTTCATTAAACATCATTGTATTATTTTAATACAATGGATAACCCATAATATATTTTTATAATTATCTCAATAACATATATTCGGGAGACATTATGAACTTTCACAAAATATTAACACTAACTCAAAACTACCCACATGATTCTTTTCATTATCAATTCTTCATATGCATCACTTTAAACAAGATAAGTCAATTATTGATATGCATCACTTTTTTTTTGGTCAATTAATATGCATCACTTTAAACTAGATAAGTTTGAGTCTCATTATGCCATAAAATTTCAAGCAAAATCATGAACCACATATGTGATAATAATGGATTAAATAAAAAAGTAAATCAAGCCCAACTAAACAAATCTCAATTATCGCTATCATTTTTTTCTTCTTCAAAATTTAAGAACATGTTCACTGATATCTTTCACAGGGTTCAACTCTATTAACAAGATAAATAATTGCAAGTATAGCCATAATTCCACAATAAATTATAAAACTTTTGAAATATACACAAAAAAAAATTACAACACACATATATGTGTGTCTCAATCAAATTAAATTAGACACAATAAGCATTTAAACACATTGACCACTAAGGATAGACAATAGTAGTTTTCAATCTTTGCTTAGCAGGATAAAACCAAAATTCAAATTGCAAAACTTTATAAAGTGTTGAAGTACATAACCAATTAGTCACCACACAACAAGAAAATTCACTTTTTTTTCCCTAAAAAAAACAAGAAAATTCACATTTTAATAATTTCTCCAACCTCTAAACAAGACAACAAATCTAAGAAAAAGAAGACCACTTACTAAATAATTTTCTACATATTGATTGGCCTTATTACTAATTTCATTCAAATCATACAATCATGTGAAATATTTCAATTCAAAATCACACAATGTCAATTTAATTTTAGATCAATCTACCCTTTCTTTCTCTCTCTCTTCTCTCCTTCTCAAACCCTAGTCGTCACCCCTTTCATCTTCTTTTTCTTGTTAGAGAGGTGATTTAGGGTCAATTTTGACCCAAAAATCACCCCTCAGAGTTGTTTTTCCTTCTATCCTAATTGAATAAGTGATTTCACATATTTTTTGTTTTCTTTCGTTTGTTTTTGTGATTTCGTCGTCTCTGAGCGACTCTGTTTGTTTTTTATTTCCCGTCTTTGTGCGGTGTGTTTTTGATTTCCTGTCTTAGTGCGGTGTTTATTTGATTCAGGTTAAAAGATTAGTTTTGAGCAAGTGCAGATCCGATCAATGACAATGACTTTGGCGTCGTCAACGTTGCAGATCCGGAGACATGAGTATTCCGAAGACTTGAATATAGTCATATTAGTCATATTTGTAGGCATAGGTACTTTGCCGTTTTATGCTATTAACATGGATGCTGTGAGTTTATTCACAGATTCATCCTTTTTGTTTTTAGCGAATTTGGATTTGTATTGTATCGATGTACTCTATCAATTTGAATGAATGAATATCATTTATTTTTGTCAAAAAATAAAAATAAAAATTTAGATCACATGTTCAAAATTATAGGAATGTAAAGAACAAAACTAGATTTAAACTTTATGATATTCATTTATCAAATAAAAAACTCATTTCCATGCTCAAACCAATTAAAGGGATCTAATCTCCAAGGCAACAAAATATGTATGAATTAATATTCACATTTTCTCCACCTGATATACTTTCGTTAAAGATAATTTGACTCAGCATTATAAAATGATCACATGCATATTAAATTCTAGAACCAAAATTTAAATAGTTATAATAAAACATGTTTAGCGTAGAGAGAATTTTTGATTTCATGGATAGCTTTGGCACCACTATTGATCATCATGAACATAACATGCCATCATCATCAAATTTTATCTTGGTCGTCTTAGTGAGTATATATTTCATAATAATTGATGCCATCATTTCACTAGCCATATCTCGAGACTGCCATTTCAATAGTAAATAAGAAAATCTTTAAGATTGTTGTAAAATTAGGGATAAAAATATATCTATAAATAATAATCAATATATAAATATAAAATATCTCTATGAACATGGAGCACCTACTTCGGATTCCCTTACAAAACCGCAAGCAATTTGCCCATCTGGCATGAGATCAATTAAATTTATTTTTTTGAGATTGTGTTAAATTGACCACCAACATAACTCATCAATCACAATCTCTATTCATCAATTCAATAAGAGAACTGCAAAATGAACAAATAGTGAAAGTAGTCTAAGACGTGCTGATCGCACTGTCCTTAAAGATTTTCTGCGTAATTATACATTAATCTCCCAGGGTTTAACAGGCCCTTCTTAATATAAAATCAGGATGCAGAACTAACAGGCTCCTCATATGAATGTATATCTCCCAAAATACATTCATATGAGGAGCCTTTTTCGATGTATATATATATAATCGTGAAAAAAATAAAATGTGTTGTTTTTTTCATCAAAGTGGAAAACGTATTTCATGGTAATCAATCTGTTGCAAATTAAAGTCCATCAGTTACACTTTAAAATCATTATGCGAAAATGATAAATGCAACCATAATTACCATCTGGTCATATCATTATTTTATTTTTTTGGTTACACTGGTCATATCATTATAAAATAAAACATGAAAATTATAACTTTTGAAATATAATAAATAGTATTAAAATACAAGACTTCTTACTTCCACTTAACACTCAAGCAAGGTTGGTTCATTGGAACAATGATAACCAGGTATGTTCTATTCTAAATGTCGATGGAAGTTGCATCGGAACCCCAGTTCGCACATGTTTTGAAGGTGTTATCCGAAACTACTTAGGCAACTTTGTTATTGGCTTCTCGGGTTTCATAAACAGCCCGAATGACATTCTGTTTGCAGAGCTGACATCACTGTTTCAGGGTCATAAAATTGTGGTATCGTTGAATATAGAGGAGATGGTTTGTTATTCTGATTCGCTTCTGGCAGTTAATCTCACCAATGGTGACACACCCCGGTACCATGTCTATGCCGTGTTCATCCAGAATATTAAGGACCTGTTGGAATCAAGAAATTACTCGCTTCATCACTCGCTCAGAGAGGGTAACCAATGTGCGGACTTTATGGCGAAACTAGGAGCTTCAACAGATGTTGAATTGACAGTCCATCCCTTGCCTCCTGAAGGCTTTCTACGGCTGCTTAGGACGGACCAAATGAGGAATTTTTTTCCTTAGGAACTAGTTGGTTCCCTTTTGTTCATGTTCTTTTCCCTTTCTTTCTGTTCCTTTTTGTTTTTAGACTTGTAACCAAAAAAAACACTCAAACACAACCTCCACAGAGGGTTCTAGTTTGCATTTTTTAGGAAGGAAAATTAATTCTAATTTTTTTAAAAAAAAAAATCAGGTAAGGAACAAAGAGTTGAAGAAGATGCTAGTTTCAAATTATTAAACACCATTTGAAAACATTATTGTGATTAAACACTACTAGAAAAAGCAAAATTAGCGAGGGAAATTAGTGACGGAAAAAATGAAATTCCTCACAAATTCCTTAGTCGCAAAATTTAGTGACGGAATTA
>Ga0315914_1009865_pt1 | contig 12109 bp, 10 predicted proteins | sample MpolenodulesMG_FD_203920 | JGI IMG/M metagenome (GOLD analysis project Ga0315914, IMG submission 203920) | Medicago polymorpha root nodule microbial communities from Los Angeles, California, United States - elongated nodules | ecosystem: Host-associated > Plants > Roots > Nodule | place: USA... | reverse complement strand
TTAAATTCCTTTACTAATTGCAGAAGGAAAGATTGGTGGAGGTGTAAATAAGGAAGGAATCAACTATTACAACAATCTCATCAATGAACTTCTGGCCAAGGGTAATGGGAGCTTCTACGGTGTAGTCAGAAAACTGACTTTTTTGAAAAAGTTAATTTTAATATTAATGTTTGATTCATTTTTAAATTGTTGATTACTGATTAATGATCAATAGTAATTCATCTAGTAATGCTTGCAACATCTTCGACTTACATGTACTATTTTATCGTTGACATCGTTAACATGTAAACAGACTTGATGATATTATGTGATAGTCTTGAATGTTACACTCGCTGTGGTGTTACACTTAAAACAAGGTAGGATAAAATTAGATTAAGTGTAGTCTTGTTAATCTGATGAATTGATGATACTATGGGGACTGAACTTTTGATGTCACTGTACAAACAGTGGGGTGTTACTCACTACAATTTTGATGTTATAGTGTTAACTTCATCAGAAAAGTCATTTTCACGACTTCACCATAGAATTTTCCAAGGGTAATACCATATGAACTTCTTCTTCATTTAATGATTTTTGTCTAAAATACTTCAATTGCTATGTCAATGTAGGTCTTCAACCCTTTGTGACCCTTTTTCATTGGGACCTTCCTCAAACTCTTGAAGAAGAATATGGTGGATTTTTGAGTCCTAATATAGTGTAATTCACATCTCATATGACCAAAGATAATCTAATATCATAAAGTTAGGTATATCATCATATGTTTTTTCCTCTAACTATCACTATATCCAGGAACGACTTTCAATATTATTCAGAACTTTGTTTTAAAGAATTTGGAGATAGAGTAAAGCATTGGATCACATTGAATGAACCATGGAGCTTTGCCAAGCATGCTTATGCTAATGGAAAGTTAGCACCTGGTCGATGTTCGCCCTGGCAAAACTTGAATTGCACCGGTGGAGATTCCGCCACTGAACCCTATATAGCGGCTCATAATCAAATACTTGCTCATGCAACTGCTGTCAATGTCTACAAAACTCAATATCAGGTTTGAATTTATTTTAATTAAATCAATTCTCGCAGTTTATGTCTTAGATTTTGATGTCTACTTAACCTTGCAAAAACATATGGCTAGGTAGATTTTGTACTTTTCTCTAATACGTCTCCTTTATGGTTAGGCTAGCTATTGAGTTATGAGCTATATATGATAGTATATGATAGATTTTTGAGTTTAGATTGGCACGAAAGCAATCATCACTACTAGTTTATATAGTAAGAGCATGTCGGGTGTCATAGATGTTTCCATAAGTTAATGAACCATATCTTAATTTTTCAGTCCATTGAAGGAGTTTGATGTGCCAAAGTGGGTAGCATAAAAATTGCTGATTGCTGAAGTATTTTAAATAAGACATTATATCATAGAAATTAATCAACTAATGTTTAACTTTTTGACAGCATTGAGTAGAAATAAAAAATATAAAAATGTGATTTTTTTCAGAGTTGCATAATTATTACAATTAGAGCAGCTAAATGTGTATGAGTTGCATTAATATGATGTGGCATTGTGGGACCATCTTTCAGTGGTTTATAAAACCCAAAATAAACTCCTTAAAAAATAACCATTGAAGATGCTCTAAGAGTTGCCACCCACTTAATTATGGCTATTCTTTAGATTTAAGATTTTTTTATTCCAATACTTTGTATTTCTTCATTAATTAATATCCATATTGAGACCTAATTTTCTTTACTTTGCACAGACATCTCAACAGGGCAAGATAGGGATATCATTAATGTGTTACTGGATGGTCCCACTCTATGATACAAAATTGGATCATCATGCTTCACAAAGAGCCATTGATTTCATGTTTGGATGGTAATTAACTACTTTATGAACCATAAATTATATTTGAAACTTGACTATAGTAATTATGCAAGACATCGCAAGAGAGATATTTTAAAAAATGTATTGTAGGTTTATGGATCCATTGACAATAGGAGACTACCCTAGCTCCATGAGGTCCATACTAGGGAGTCGATTACCAAAGTTCTCAAAATATCAAGCAAAGCTTGTAAAAGGATCCTTTGATTTTATTGGATTAAACTATTACACTTCCTATTATGCAACTAATGCACCTGAATCAAGTGAAGTCAAGCCCAGCTACATCACAGATTCACTTGTTATTCTTACAAGTAAGTGTGTTGTTAATGATGATATTTTCAATAATACAGTAGAATACACCTTAGTTTAACACACAGCAAGATTCATTACTATCACATCTTAAATGTGTGACAAAATGAAATCTTTTGCTACTCTAAAGCCTCAATTAATTCAATTTAAAGCAAAAAATAATCATGCATTTGTTATGTGCAAGTGTGAGTAATATGCCCCACATTAGATAAAAAAGTGGAGGTTGAATACATTATAAGTGAAAGAGGATTCACAAAATAAGTGGTTAATGGTTTACGTTTTTATGGTTAGTACTTAGTAGGGTATATGTTTTACGTTTTCATGATATTCTAAATTGTTAATTAAATACATGTGAAATAAGTTGTTAATATCATCATTCTGTGGTGAAAGTTTTTAATGCCATTATTTTTGTACTTGCAAAAGTACAACAAGAGAATCTAGGATTTAGACTTTTTATGAGATGCCTTAAGAATGATCCCAAAAGTAGTATTATAACCCTCTGCGTGCTTGTTTTTGCTTGACTTAAGCCCTAAGCAAGTTGGGCTTTAAGTCTTTTCAGAGACTTCTAGAAGCTTTTAGGAGATTGTTGAAGCGGCGGCTTTGGAGGGGCGCGCCTGGGCCTCAAGGGCCTTCGGGAGGGCGTCTAGGCCCTTCTGGAGGTCGTGTAGGCTCTTGTAGAGAGCGCCTAGACCCCTAGGAGTAGATTGACGGTCCAATTTTGTATTTGTCTTATGAAAGTTCTCCAATATTTAAAAAAAACACGACAAATAAAAGTATTGTTCATATGTATATGTGTAAAAAGTTGTGTTAGAATAACAGTTGTTGTTAATAATTATTAACTAGCTAGTAGGAGGAAAATTTGGGTGAACATATGAGTATGGAATAAATTTGAGTGACATGTAACAACTAAATTTTCCTTAAAAAAATAAAAATGTAACAACTAAATTTAGTGTAAGCAACTACATATATTTATGTTAACAATTGACTATTATGTAGTAACTTTTTTTTTTTACAGACAACCGTAATGGAACACCTATTGGCCCAACGGTATGTGCGTGATAATTAAGTTGCAGTTGTAAACCTAATGTTTTTACATTTCAATTACAAACAATAATATAATGCCTTATTTAGGTTTTGATTTTAAATTTTTCTTGGACTACATTGACATAAAGGGAACCTATATTACACATGCAGGCAGCTTCAAAATGGTTATCAATTTATCCAAAGGGAATTCACGACTTGTTGCTCTACATTAAAACAAAGTACAACAACCCGTTGATCTATATCACTGAAAATGGTAATTCTAATACACCAACTAGATTTTCTTTCAATCTATTTCTTTAAGGTGCAAAAGTTAAGCATTGGTTTATACTAAAATTTTGATAGGAAATTTACGTTAGTCGCAGTTATTTCTTTCTAATATACAATTTTATTGTAAACACATTATATTGTGAATTTATATATAGGTATGGATGACTCTAATGATCCAACACTCCCTCTTGAGAAAGCCCTTGAAGACACACAAAGGATTGATTACCACTATGGTCATATCTACTATCTTCAAACTGCAATAGAGTATGTGCCCTAAAAAATAACTTTGCACCGAAAAAATTAAAGTGTATATAGAACAAGAATATGAATTTTGTCTCTAATTCTCTCTTTAATATTTTTTAAGGTCTCTCATTAAAAAATTTGATGACTAATTTAGTGACACATTTTTTTTTTCTTTCTACATAGCAATTAAGTTACTAATTTTATTTTTGTATAGTGTAATTTCCTTTTTCTAATTTTATCTAATTAATATATATATGTTTAATGTATAAATTTTTTACAAGGAATGGAGCGAATGTGAAAGGGTACTTTGCATGGTCATTGATAGACAACTTTGAATGGAGTTCAGGCTACACTTCAAGGTTTGGAATATACTTTGTAGATTATAATAATGGCCTCAAAAGATATCCAAAAATGTCAGCCATCTGGTTTCAGGATTTCCTACAACACAAAACAGTTACAGATGTATAATAAAGTTGATGCAATGAGAAGTAATGTTGATTGAATGGTCACCTTTCGATATGTCTAATAAATTGCTTCACCCAAATTCCATTATTATTTATCGTTGTAATGTTGAACAATTAGCTACCAATTTTGAGTTCTTATTGATGAATTATTTTTTATTTTTTTTTGTAAGAATTGCCACCAAAAGAATCTATAAGAATGAAACATGGATAAATGTGATTACTTGGTTATGTTATTTTTTATATTAAAAACAATCAATATTCATTCATTCAATTTGATAGAACACATCAATAAAATACAAATTCACTAAGAATAAAAAAGATAAATTTGCAAACAAACTTATAACATCCATGTTAATAGTATAAAGGGACAAAAAAACATTGACCTACAAATATAAATATGACTATATTCAAGTCTCTGGAATAGTCATGTATCCGGATATGCAATGTTCACGGCGTGGAAGTCGTTGATTGGATTGACAATGGTTCGAAACTTATTTGACAATCTGAATTGAACAAATACTTGAACAAGACGGGTGAGACAAACAACATCGGACAAAAACGACAAATAAAACAACGTTGCGCTAAGACGACGAAATCACGAAAGAAAAAATTAAATAGATGTGAAAATCACTTATTTAAATAAAAAGTGTAGAGAAAAACAATTTAGAGAGATGATTTGAAGTGAAAAATTGACCCTAAATCATTTCTCTTTACTAGATGAAGGAGAAAAAATTAGGGTTTTAGTGACGTTTACAAATAATTTTTTTTTTAAGGAAGTTATAAATAAAATATTATTACTTGGTTTTTTATTTTATTTTTAGAGGATATGATTACTTGGTATGTTGAGGCTACTTAACATTAACCTAGTAATGTATTAATATCGTGCAATTATAACTCCAAGTATATCCATCTACTCAAACTCAAACATATGTTTTGAGAGATAAGTAAAGTTTGATGATTAATTATTTTATTTAAAGATCAAACTTAAACATTTTTCAAATGACTCAGTTTTAGATGAAGTTTTTCTTTGTTGAGGCAAAACGACTTTAAATAAAATTGGTGAAACACTTAATTATACTCATTGAATGTTACCGTCAAGTAATGAAGTTTAAATCTTGTAAAAAAAAAAGTCAACTAATGAAGTTTAAGATCTATGTATGTAGTATAAAATGTAGAGTTCATATAATATTAATCTAGAAAAAACAGTTAAAAGGTAAAGCTTTTTTTATTTATTTTTTTGAACAAAAAGGTGAACCTTTATTATTTTTAATAAAAAAATTATTCCAAATTAATAAAAATTGAATACAAATAAATATTTTATTAAAATTTATTAAGAATTGTGAAATTGACTTTTAGATCAAGTCAATATTAGACGTCCCTAACCCACTTAGGTTAGTCTGGTGGTATTGACTTGGGATTTGCGAGTGTGCTCTTCGTCAATGTGTTTGATTATTCCCGATGTCAATTTTGGTAGGCTAGTTCAGCTTATTAAAAAAAATAAAATCAGACATCCCTAAATGTATATTTAAAATTTAAATTTCTTTGAGTTTTGATGCTTGTTCATACTCTCTGAACATCCGAGACCAATTAAACCAAACATTTATTTTTATCAAAAAAGAAACATCTAAAGTAATGAAATCAATATTATTGTGAATAAAAGACAATAATTAGTAAAAAAAAATCTATTCATTTAATATTTTTATTTGGATTATCATGATATTGATATAAAGTTTCTACCGTCATTTAAAAATGACTATTTTCCATTGCTTAATTATTCATTTAATACTTTAAACCTAACATAATATTTTTTATATTGATTTACTTGCACACATACATTCGATTAGTGAAAAACTATATACTATATTACATTAAACTATTTTACTCTTTCATCACTCCCCAAAGCTCTCTCAAACAACTTTTCTAGTTTTTTTTAATTTTTTTTTCTTCTTCTTACAATATGTTTGGAACAACGGTGGATTTTTCACAAACGTACGTTTAGCTAGATCTTACGATTTTTGACTTCTTTAAATTCACGTTGAACTTACATAAGAACACGAAAATATATCGCCAAATGCGAATCCAAACACTGCATTATTTGATAACAAGTGAATTACGTGTGTGAGTGAAAGTTTAAAAGTGAATTGCACTAACAACATTAAACTATTTTACACTTCATATAAACCAAGATTCATCCTTCATAAAAAAAATAAATAAACAAGACTTATAAAATTTTGGGCCATGGGCTAAAGCCCAAATGATGGACTACCCAAAGCAGGCCCGGGCTTAAGCCTAAAGCCTACAAAGCATAGCCCGGGTCAATTCTGCTTCCTCCCTTCCTTCATCACCGCACTGCAATTTGCCTTTCTCCTTCATCTGCCGTGATCTCTGAACTCACTGCCATTGTTGCCTTCAAACAGCTTCATCTTGCTGGGTACAATTGCAGAAGAATTCAGGTAACCCAACCTCTTTGTAATAATTCTTATATATATATGTGTGTGTGTTTGTGTTTTATTATGTTCTTTTTCATGCTAAATCTTGTGATTTTTTTTGTTTTAATTTTTATTTGCGGGCTTTGAATTTAAGATATAAGTAAGGACTTGATTTTGATTTTTAATTTTTTTTAAAATTTTATTGATGCTTGAATTTATGAAATTTTAGAAGTTGAATAGTTGGAGTGACCCATTAGTTTTAATGTTTCAAGTGATGAATATTTGTGTGAAAAATTGGAACTTAGAATAGAATTTTTGGTAGTGCAAATTATTGGTAGTATTTGTAGGAACTTGAGGAATGGAGAAAAACATGGGTTTATGTTGAAAAATAATACAATGAACTTGGAAAAAGAGGGAAAAAAAAAAAAATTGTTGGTAAAAAAAAAGACTTTTATTATTACTACTACTACTTTGAAATGCAAGTGATTGAGTTCAGATGGTTAATGAACTCTACATAAAGACGAATCATTCAGGAAAACTCGAGTTCAATTTCTGGGTGATACAATTCTCAGACAGGTTTTGTATTATATTTAATATTTAGGAGTTGAGTTTTGGAGGGGAGGGCTAAACTTATATTTTGAAATATATTTAATATTTGAAAAGATTTGGAGGGAACAACATTATTAGTGTTTGATTGGTTGTCTTCAATAACACTTGATTCATTTTTGAAAATATTTTACGGTGTCTTTAATTTAAAAAAGAGAAGTAAGCCCTTCCCTCCTTTAAGAAATGAGGGGAAGGGGGGAGTTTGTTTGAAGTTTAAGTAGTTTGTTTGATTTTTTTGGAGGGGAGGAGATCAGGTCTAGCACATTGTGTCTTGCTATCTTATTTTGGATAATTCTGTTGTTAGTTATATCGTGTTGTCTCTTTGGTATTGGATTTGCTCGCATATTTGATTGTTGCACTTGCCACATTAGGATTTTAGTTACTTTATGATAATTGAATATATATTCCTGAACATAAATACTGATTCAGCTATATTTTTTACTATGCTGTTGAATTGGTGTTATTTAAATATAGGAGATGCCGGTGTTCTGGCCTTGTGAACTCATTCTGTTTGTGTAAGCTATGTATTTTGGATTTGAAATTCTCGATCTGTTTGCCTTGCTTAGTTTAGTTGATATTTTTTCGCAGGAGAATATGACAAATGAGATTACAACGAGCAGTGAGATAGATTACGAATGTGAAGATTTTAATAGTTCAAAGCGACCAAAAATGACGTCTAAAGTATGGGATGAAATGGAGCGCGTCCAAACAACCGAAGGTAATAAAGTTCTATGCAAATATTGTGGAAAGCTGTTACAAGATAACTGTGGAACTTCTCATTTGAAGCGACATTTAGTCATATGTCCCAAGCGACCAAAACCATTGGGCGTTGTTACTCAAGATTCAATGTCTTCAGGGTATCACAGAGGTACCTATAGTGTCAAAGGTTAGTGTGCTATCTCCATTTGTCTTTACTCAAATAGCCGTCATATAGTTTATCAAGTTTAGTAATCTTTGGTGAATGAGCTCAAACAAAGATCAAACCGATTAACAGTTGAAAATATTTGAAAAAATTGGTATGGACATGGCTTCTAAATGGTGATAGGCTTCGAGCTTTGCTTGCAAGTTTAATTAATCATATGCATATCGATCTGTTAAACCCTGGAGTCTTGTGCAAATGGTTGATGCGCAGGGTTTATATTGTTGTAAACCCCTGAGTACCGAGGTCGATTCCTATTGATATGTAAAAAGTTGTGAACTTTAACTCACCTATTAAAATACCATAGTTGAAAAACAAATGCCACATGTAGTAGCCATAGTAGTGTGAGATTGATTGTGACAGCATTATTGCTTGCTATGTATATATGGTGGTGGCTTGAGAAACTTGGGCTCCGGTCCTGTGTTTTGTAATTAAATTTTGCATTTTTTTTTCTTCCCATTTGTTCATAGCAAATAAAGTTGTTACCTTTCATTGTCACTACTAACTTTCTTCGTTTAAATGAAGATTCTGGATCAAGCAGAACGCTTATGGTACGCCCATTAAAGGCTGAACCTCAACCACAGGTCATATGTTTTTCCCCGTCTCCAAATTATGGGTCTGCAACTGTTACTATTGCATCCATTAAAAATACTTCCAGTCCAATTGGAGAACTAAATCATAAAAGCAATCCCACTTTGTTACTTCCTAGAGTTGAATCTCCTCAAAATCAAGGGGAACTGTCTCTGGATGACGGAGAAATGAATGCATTTTATGCTTCTCTCGATGTCGAGAGCTCGTTTAAGTCACCTTCACAAGATACCACAGTCATCTCTGAATCATCCAACACTGCGACGCCTTGTGAAGAGACAAGCAAAGCATTAAAAACACTGCAAGACCTTCTCTCCAAAGAGTTCTCTGTTCTATTGCAGACTGGACAGTGCGGTACTGTGAAATCTGCGATAGAGTACCTTTCCAAGATGTCTGTGGTCAACGGAATCTCGTCAGAAATGAGGTTGTTGATATTGGAAGTTTCTAGAGAATTCACTCGCTGGAGTTGTGACTACAATGACGCTAGTAAGAAAATAGAGTCTGTGAGCTCCCACATCATGAAAGCAGATAAAGTAGAAGAAAGTCTTGAAGCAAACAAGAATGAGTTCAAGGAAATTATGTCTTTAGAAAATGAGTTGTGCAACCAGCTTGCAACTTTGGAGCAAAGAAAGAAAGAGCTAGAAGAGCAAATAAATGCGATCAAAGCTAACATATCTGTGTTTCAATCGGCTAAGACCACTGCTACGAAGAGAAAAAGGGAAGTTTTTGAAGAAGCAAAGACTCTCAAAGCACAAAGAGATGAGTTGAGAGAGCAAGTTCCTCACTTGAAGGATGAGAGGGAAGTGGCCAAGAAAATCCAAGAAAATATTCAAGTTGAATGGTTAAAGCTTGGAGAAAAATTTAACAAAAGCTTAAATGGGGTAAATTCTTCTGAAAAATTGGATGGTAAATCCTCCATTCAGGCTTGTCAATCAGAAAATTCCATATAGTACAAACTGATTTTAGTTTTAACTGTATCATATACTTTCACATCAATTCCATGATGAACTAAAAAAGAGCTCTTGTATTTGTTGTGTACTTCTATGGTGAGAATTGAAACATTTTTTCAGTTGATTCAAATCTCAAGATACTATAGCACAAGTGTACTTCTATGCTAATTTTTTCCCCCTCTAGTTACCATTAAGTGCCATGTTGGTACTCCTTATCACTCCTACATGGATACCAACAAGCATCTCCTCTTCTATATGGGTCCCTATGTGGCTTACTCAATAAAGATGTCCATTGTGATTCTTCTTTTTTTGATTGTGGCTATATGGGTCCCTATGTGGCTTCTACAGATATTCCCAAATGAATCCACAACTTTTGTTTAGTGGTCCCTGTGGCTTTCATCACCACCAAAAAAAAAAGAAAAGAAATGTCTGCTTTAATTTCTTTAGTGTAAATGGTAATCATTTTGGTGGTTTAATGTATCAATTCGTGTCATTATAGTCCTTGTATAAAAATTACAAAATGTCTTTGGATGTCTCTTTCCAAGTCACTTTGGTTTTTGAATTAACGTGTCTTTTCTTCGTTAGTTTGATCCTCTAACATATCTTTCTTTGATCAGTTTAGTCCACAAAATTACTAATAACATTCACACTCGTAAATTCTTCTGCAATTTTATTACATTCAAAGACTATTATGACACTGTTCAACAAAGTTAGAGACTAAAATGAAGATTTACTCATTGTTTAGTGGCTTAATGGTTTTTTTGTGGCTGTTTGCAATTTTTAGTGGTCCCTGTGGCAGGGTTTACAGATTATTATATTCTTATCCCAGCTGTGGAACAAGGTCCAAAAAAATACTAAAAAGCCTGGTCAACTGTTGACTTTGTGGCCAATAATTTAGAATACTTAAAAATAGTAATCATATAGTACATTCTACATTTTTTAATAACTTTATCATTGGTGAATTAACCAAGAAAAAAGGACCAAAAGAAATTATTCATTGCTTAAAGTTTATTGCATAGAACATGTCATAGACTCAACAAAACTCTCAACATCCAAGCTATAAGAAATTAAGATTTGATTCTAAGCCGGTGTTATCAAATATCGACTAACAGAATTTGAACAAATCGTTATTTTTTGCTATCTGCAGTTGACAACATTGCTGAGCTAAACTGACACACCCCACATGGCTGCTTCACCATCTTCTTTCAACCATGGATATGTTTACCATGTTTTCTTAAGCTTTAGAGGCGAAGATACTCGCGAAAATTTTACCGGCCATCTTTACAATGCTCTTGATCAAAGGGGAATCAACACTTTCATAGATGATGAAGGGTTAAGGATTGGAGAAGAGATTTCACAAGCTCTTCTTAAAGCAATAGAAGAGTCAAGGATTTCCATCATCATATTTTCAAAGAACTATGCTAATTCCACTTGGTGTCTTGATGAACTTGTGAATATTCTTGAGTGTCGGAAAGAGAAAGGACAAGTGGTTTGCTCAGTTTTTTATAACATTAGTCCATCAGATGTGAGGCATCAGAGAGGAAGTTACGAAGAAGCTTTCGATATGCTTGAAGAAAGATTTGAAGATAAGAAGGAAAAGGTGATGAAATGGAGGATGGCTTTGACTGAAGCTGCAAACCTTTCTGGCTGGCATTTTAGTAATGGGTATATACTTATTTTTGTTCATCTATTCTGCTTTTAGTTTTTTTTTTAGAATCATATTTGAAAAATTTGTTAAAATTTATTTTTTAGTTGAAAGCATAAAGCCGGGGGATTTGGATTAGATGATTGCGTTTCAGTATGATTTCAAGTTGAGATACATTATTGTTAAGAGTCTCACATCGGATAGAAGATGACCTGACAATGTGTTTATAAGTGGGGGCAATCCTCATCTCACAAGCCGGTTTTGTAAGTATGAGTTAGGCCCCAAATTTCAACATGGTATCAGAGCCTCCTCTAAGATTTGTTGGGCCATCTGCTATCTGGTTTCCGCTATCGGGCCACCCACCATTTATGTCCACAAACCAAGCCCAATAGTGCTGGTCGTGAGGGGGTGTGTTAAGAGTCTCACATCGGATAGAAGATGGTCTAACAATGTGTTTATAAGTGGGGGCAATCCTCATCTCACAAGCCAGTTTTGTAAGTATGAGTTGGGCTCCAAATTTCAACAATTACTTATAATATATGTTCTATATAATTTTTCAGGTATGAATTTAAATTTATCCAAAGCATAGTAGATGAGGTATCAAGAAAGTTGAATCGAATCCCTCTAAATGTCGCTACGCACCCAGTTGGACTGCAATCTCGCGTATCAGATGTGAAAATGATAGGAATTTATGGTATTGGTGGAATTGGTAAAACAACCATTGCTAAAGCTGTGTACAACACAATATATGGTCAATTTCGATATGCGA
>Ga0315914_1009863_pt1 | contig 12112 bp, 9 predicted proteins | sample MpolenodulesMG_FD_203920 | JGI IMG/M metagenome (GOLD analysis project Ga0315914, IMG submission 203920) | Medicago polymorpha root nodule microbial communities from Los Angeles, California, United States - elongated nodules | ecosystem: Host-associated > Plants > Roots > Nodule | place: USA... | reverse complement strand
ATCTCCATTTTAATTCCAACATTTTTTCATTTAAAATTTCTTTCATTTCTTAAAATTCCGCACACAATTTTGTTGATTATTCATTATGTGTTATTGCTAGATTGGATGAAATTAATAGGTGTTGCTAAAAGAATATTCACTCAATATTTTCAAAGATTTCTTGAATATGAAATTCGTTTAACGTTGTCATAGAAAATAAGCCAAGATGAAATTAAAATTGTGATACTTGCATTTGCATTTGAGATGTGTTTTGCAATTAAAAGACTTTTCTTAGAAGATGGTAATTTGGGAGTTGATGGTGATAGTTGAGTGCGCCAGAGGAAGGTAGAAGAAATAATGAAAAATTATTATATGTGTGAAGTACATCATAAGATTTGGTAGGACAACATGATCTAATGGTTTTCATTCATGGTTCACCATGAACCACATGGTTGGTGGTTCACCCTAAAATCCACCTAATTTATCATTCTATAAAACACTACTCTTTTAATTTTTTTTGAAAGATTTCTCTATTTCTCCACATATTTTGCACCCGTCAAAAGCCTTTCCTTTCTTTCCCCTTCAAACTCCCAAACAAACCTTAGGTAGGTACTCTCTCCGACTAATAATTTTCCTCTCATTTCTATCAATTTATTAGGGTTTACAAATCTCCACCAATTTATATTTCCCAATTGCCAAACATTTTCTTCTGCATATGTTTTCTCTCAATCAAATTTTATTTATTTAGTTGTGATCTTTTTAACCTACCCACTAGCAAGAAATATGTTAATTTTATTTTTGTAGAGGAAAAGTATGAACTTTTTCAACTCAAAATTATTGGTTTTACTATTCATTTGTGAAATTTTTAACCTACCCATTTTCTAGATTAGTCATCAAAGTGTTGTATAGAAAAGTTTTTAGCTTTAGTTACGAGATGAGACCTGTTTTTGTGCTTGCTCATAAATAATGTTTTACTTTGCATTTTACTTTGTTTTTGTTACTTATGATTGCTGTTTTGGTTTTTGTTTCAGCTTTGGCAAATATTCATGAGAACTACAAGATGCATAAGACATAACCAACAAAGGTAAACCAATTTTTTCTTTGTGAATTAGTTTTTTTCTTCTTACTTTTGCAGTTTTCCCTTCCCCACCTGTTTGTTATAATGCTTCATTGAACTTTCAACACATATTTGCCTGATGGTTGATTGTCTGTCACACTCCACTGAGTTTTGGAAATGTTTCATCATTTGTCTTTCATAATTTAGGTTTAAAGTTATGCATCACACGTTTCATTGTAAAACAAGTAAAAACTAACTTTGGCGTCTAGGATAAATATTCAATGTATAATTTTGGAGAGCATTTGAGGGTTCAACTTTGTTCTTCATCGATATTTTTTATGGCATCTGAGGATTTTGCTCTGCATTAAGTCACTTGCCTACTGAAATTAGAAATTTTACTTTTTTAATATCTCATAAATAAACCTTCTAAGATACACATGAATTATCTCTTCCTCTATGTCCTTCATGCGTCCCAGCATGTCTTCCAATTCTCTCCTTTCTCTGATTTTTCTACTTTTTTTACTTTTTTATCAGTTGGTTTGTATTTTTTTAATGAATAATGAGCTTACAAAATATTTATTTCTCCATGTTGTGCTCCAATGATTTCAAACAAGACAATTGTTTGCTCATTATTTGTACTATTTTATGAACACAGTACTTTGGCATATGAGAACGATAAGGACCTGAAGGCTATCAAGCTTTGATGTGGCTTTTAGGGACAGAGGAAAATGAGGAAGAAAAAGCACTATTTGTTACAGTCTACTATACATGGGTAATGCCTCCCAATTTTATCTGATTTCAAGTTACAAGTACTTAGAATTGAGTTTTAATATAGCTGTCTTTGACTTCGAAAATGTATATTGAGAACATAGCACAACCAGTCATGAAAAAGTTTTTCTGTTCATATTCACTTAACCTAATTAGGATAGCTTATGATAGCTGATTTTTGTGATTATGTTGATTATTGCTTAGGATAGCTGATTTTTTTTCTCCATAAAGGTTGGTTTCAATGAAAGATTGTTATAATCGTGTAAGTCATAGCCACCATAGTGTGGCAGTAGGCAAAAAGGTTTTAGTGATTTGGATCTAGAATTAGTGTTGGAAGTGCATCAATAAAAGACACATCATTAGGATATTAGAAAGGATCGAACTACAATTAACTCTTTTATTAGTTGGCTTATTTCTTGGGGTACCAATGCATTGAAACTAGAAAGTTATTTGTATTTTGCTCCTTCACACCAAAAAGGATTATCACCCTGTTCTTTGAAAATCCCAAGTGATCATTATTTTTTTTCTTCACATTTGATAATTTGGCTAATAGCTATATCTATATCTATTGATCTCACTAACTAATGGCTTCTCAGAAGTAATAATGATCCCAATGTTAACTTTCAGAAAGTAAATTACCTTAGTGGATGATTTTAGTCATGTGTGTATCAAGAAAAGGTGCTTTGGTGTTTACAACTGACAAACAAATTGAATGAGGGACTAATAAGGATAATTTGAGTTTTAGTGTCAAGATTATGTAAGAATGTGAGAGAGGTAATATTTTCAAGTGAATGCATACTTTATACAAATGTTGGTTTGCTTCCATAATTTGTTTTCCAATGTAATGAATACATTATTTATACACATGTCTTGCTATTGATTCTGCAGGGATGTGCAAGTTAATTGAAAAAATATTTAGTATTGTGTTTCTGATGTAGTTTTTTTTCTTTCAATTACTTCAATTTTAGATTAATTTCAAATGGACTTTCACTATAGGGCAGTGTATCATAGTATAACTCCGAAGGACTTTTTCAATTCGCTGTGATTATGATGTATTTCGTATTGTGCATGCTAACATGAGATAGAAAGTATGTTTTTCTGGTGCAATCTAGGTTGGGATAGTAATAATCAATGAGAACTCACAGATTTTGTTCTTTGCCCGTTTGTGTTGAGAGACTTCATTTTTGTATAACTAATCCACATCATGTATATTAAATTTCATCATTTTAATTTGTTTCACTAGAATAACAAAACGACCTTTTGTTCTGTTATTACATGAAGATATGTGGAACCATGTATGCATATGATCACTGTTGCTAACCAGGTTGCAAGGTAATGCAAAACATGACTGGGAACCTCCTCACTTTTTAGCTTTTATCTATTCTATAGTAATACTAATCATTTCTAATGATTCTCAAGAAATCCATGTAAATGCCTACAAACATTTGGCAGATATGGTTGAAGTCTTTCAAGTCGTGTATTGTAAGTACACTTGACAGGTCTTGCTTGAGATTCCACACCTTGAGCTGGATTATGGCCATATCATGTATATTGAATTTCATGATTTTTGGAGGTTTACAAATGCAATAATATCTCATGATTGTCATATATGTGTAGGTTCATTATTGCAATTTTTGGAGGTTTATAGTGCGAGAGAAAGATATGTTAATTATTGGAGTTTCATGGCTGTTTTTGCAAGGCATTTGGCAAACATGTATGGAGGTTTTTGCTTATTTGTTGAAGTTAAAAATACTGAAGTAGGAAGGAAGATAATTTAGTTGTTGGGTATGCTGGTATATGCATAAATGTATCACGAGAATGACTCAATGAGGAATGAAAAAAGTGCAGATCATGCAATGCAAAAGAGCAATGGTGCAGGCGACAAATAAATATTATAAGTGTTTTTTTGTTTTTGTACAAGAATACAAAGTGTTTATTAATTATGTATGTATAGTTTGTGATATATTGGTATTGTACTTTAAGTATTTGAGTAATTCAAAGTTGTAAATATGCGCGGAGCAAAAGGTGTATGATGTAAACCTCATTAGACTCATACTATTGTGTCTTAACTTAATGAATTTATTTGTTGTCTTATTCAATTTATTTTTATTTTTTTTAAGAAATAACAGTTTGATTTTATAATGATGGACGTGGAATATGCTTTCAGGATAGCATAAGTTTTCAAATATGAGACCTTTATTTTCAATCAAAATTAATAAGATCTTTTTATCAAGTAAAATTTTAAAATATAAATAAAAATTGAAGACCTTATTTAACATCAACTTTTTATTTTATTTTTATGATATCCTTTATACAATATAGACTATATTATACCGTGAATGTGACCCGTATGGCGCACGGGTCATCAATCTAGTAATAGATAATATAAACAATATAACTAACTTTGGCTATTAATAATTGTAGGGTTTAATATAAAACTGGCCAAATACCACTTTTGGTCCTTTTAGTTTGACAGAATTCCCAAGTTAGTCATTTAATTTCGAAAGTTTCAGTTAAGTCCTTTTAGTTTGACAGAATTCCCAAGTTAGTCCTTTAAGTTTCAAAAGTTTCAAATATGTCCTATTAGTTGATAAACTATTTCACCGTTACCCCTGTTGTCAGTCTCCGTTTAACTAATGTTGATGTAGCTGTTAAGTTGTTGACTTTGATCAAAATGCTGCCTTTTAAAAGCTCGAGGGTGTTAAAACTCTACATTTAATGGTCACAAATTATCATTTATAGTGCTAGAAAGACAGCCATTTACAACAACAAATGTCTTTCTAGCACTATTAAACGACATTTATAGTGCTAGAATGATCATTTGTGATGATTAAACATAACGTTTTGACACCCTGGAGCTTTTGAAAGGCAGCATTTTGATCCAAGTTAACAACTTAACGACTACACCAGCATCATTTAATTATTAACTGACAGCAGGGGTAACGGTGAAATAGTTTATCAACTAAAATGACCTATTTGAAACTTTTGAAACTTAAAGGACTAACTTGGGAATTCTGTAAAACTAAAAGGACTTAATTGAAACTTTTGAAACTTAAAAGACTAACTTGAGAATTATGTCAAACTAAAAGGACCAAACGTGTTATTTGGCCTATAAAATTTCATACCATATATCTTACAAAAGAAAATACACATGAAAATATATAGTCATGAAAATTATATTGTTATTCGATTCTTTATTTGATAAAACTCTTTCGTCATTTTTTAATGACTACACGATATCATTTTCAATATAAATGGTCAAAATTTCAGCAATAAATTCATATTTCACGTACTATAAAATCTTATTTTCACTGACATTACGGTTATTTTATTGGGTTGAGATCCTCTCCATTTCCTAAAGAAAATGACCGTCTCTATTAATATAGTTTTCAAGTAAATAAATCATATAAATGCACACTTTTCTAAAATTTGATACATTAATCTCATTTCCTTGAAAATATATTATACACATGGACAACACCCCCTCCTAGTCTGTATTACTCGTATCATCGATTGAGACGAAAGGGATGTTCTGAGGAGGCATCACCAACATAGATATAAGTTATTCTACCGGTTCTTCTGCAAAAAAGAGTTTGTTGTATTGTATGCGCAATTCTCTAATATAAAATATAATTATGAGATTGATCATTTCTAAAAAACAACAATTAAAAAAGCAACAATGAGATTGATTATTTATTTAATGTGAAAAATAGACATTTTAAAATTATATTTGTAGTTATAAAAAATGTTATGCTAACAAGTGCCTTTAACAAGGATTAATAAAAGAAAATAATTATTAAATTTTATGTAAAAAAATTTGTTTTTTAATAAATTGAGTATACAATCATCATGATAAAGTTGTTACTGTGAACGTTTTTCTTATAAAAATTATCATAAATTGCAAACAAATATTCATTCCGCCGCATAACATTTTCCAAAGTCCCGCAAATCACAAACTTCTTAGGTCGTTCGTTTTTCTCTGGTTTGGAAGCAGCAAGAACATGCCACCAGCACGAGGTTAACCAATTTGTTTATTCGTTTTTGTTTTCCTAATAATGTTTAATTAACAATGATTATTTATGCTAATTGATTCATGGTTGTTGTTTTTTTTTTTTGAGACAGAGCTTCCAGGATTCTACTTTGATGCAGAGAAGAACAGGTATTTCCCTATCAAAGGTCCCATTCCTGGTTCTTCTTCTTCTTCAAAAACCAAAACCATTACTCCAAAGCCTTCCCAACCTTCTTCCTCTCAGGTATATTATATATAATGTTTAATAGGCATACAATGGTTATCGTTGTTACGGCGTGATGATTTGGCCACTAGGCTAATAACAAATAAAGAAAAACTGTACGTACACTGACAGTGTAAAGTCGTTTTATGGTAAAAATTTGTTTTTATACGACATCCCGTTAAATTTAAATTTCTGTTGCAATAGTGGGGTGATGTGGGAAAATGATGAGTTTTCGTTGGATGTTAGTGTAAAACTGATTTACATTGACAATGTATGAGTGAAGATCAGTTTACTCTATGAGTAACTTTGATATAGTAGTTAGTCTGATTTAGAGATCACTATAGTTGTTAAATTTTAATAATCCAACTGTCAAATTAGAAATTCATAGTAAATTTATTAACTCGAGTTTTCATGAAATTTCAAAACTATTTCGTACTTCATCAAATAGCTTCAACTGAACGCATATATTTTAATTAAAATACGAGTAAATATTGACTATAACATAAGGTTAGGGCTCTGTTTGGCAAGGCCAAAATGTTAGCTTATAGCAATTAACATATAGCGTATGAAATTGTATAACTGTTCGGTAAGTCATTTCTCTTACAAGCTTAGAACATTTTTTCACAAGCTTATAGTTTTTTGAGATGCTACTTTAAGTAGCGTTTGAGCTTATAATTTATAGTGTATGATTTTTTTCTGTCATTTATATCCTCCTTATCTTTACTCAAAAAATTGAAATATATCTAAAACTATCTTTTTATGTCATTTTATATTTATCAGCTAGTTTAACTGTTGATTTTACCGAACAATTTAAATTCAATCAGTTAGCTTATATGCTATCAGCTATCTTATCCGCTATCCTATATTTGTTTGCCAAAAAGAGCATGACTGTAATGTTTTTTCTGAAGTTCGGTGTGCATGATGATTAATATAATATTGACATGTTGAACAATTGGATTAATGAAACTCAATGCGTATAGTGATTTATTTAGAGGAGTAATTATAACAAAAGTTACTCCTAGAATAAGTTGATCCCCACTCATAGTGTATAATACATGAATATTTCCATGTTGGCCTTTTCAATTTTTACATAAGCCATTAAATTGAATTCTGAAGCTTGATTGATTTTAGTTACAGGAAAAGAATAGGAGTTCTTATAGGAAGCTTAGAAACAGGACTTCTAAGCTGCTTCAGATTAGGGAGTTAGATGGTCGTCATGTCAATGCCTCACACTATTGCAAGTGTAACTTCACTGAGGAATTCCAGAAAATACAAACATCTCAGCCTGCCGTATGTTAATTTCTTAAACTATTTTGTTTCCGTTTGTTTTGATAATGTGATTGTTGTGTTTGAGTTGAGTCTAATGTAAGATTGGGTTTGCAGGTTTGGAAGTATCAGGGAACCAATAGGATTGGTATTAGTGCTTTGGAACACTTAAATGTTGATGTGCAGACAGCAGAGGGTAGATTTCGAACCGATGTTTTATTGAATGGCAGCATAAATGGCTCACTGAGGTAATTTGTAATTATTTTTTCCGTTTGCATTTGTATTTGCTTGCATTCTTTGACAAATTCTAGGACATTTGAGAGAATATCTAATCTAACCATTAAATTGTGTTGTACATGAACACATTAACAATTCTTGGATTTTGATGATTGAGTTTCATATTGTGATTGTATTAGTGATGGAATGATGATATGTGTGAGCGGTTATTATGAACCTCTGTGAACCGGTGCCATTTTTAGATTCTGAAATGGTATTGTGTTTCGATAGAGCTTCGGAAATGGTTTACATTTTCCTCAATGCTTTACATATTTGTTCCCCTGCCATGTTAAACTTTGAACCAGTTTGCCCCTGCTTTAGGCTTCTTGAAAGAAGACTAGCTTTTGCAAAGAAGCGCCTCAAGTATTAGATCTTATGCTGGCAGCATAAATTAGTAATGGTATAAGTTTTCGGATTTGTGTCATCTTGTGTTGTAAGAACTACTGTGATTTAACATAAAATTTGTGTCATCTTTATCCAGTTCGCAAACCGCAAGGGCGTGGATTCAACTCCCACCGCCACTGTGAGGACTTGTTTGTGCTTTTTTGAGTCTTGAGGCCTGTTCTAACCCTGATTAGTTACCGGGATCCAACTCACCTGAACTGTTTTTTATAACAAAAAATAAATATAGAAACTGACACTACTAGATAAACTTAGGCACTCTAACATATTATCAAGATATTATAAGATATTTTAATAATATTATAACAATTATCTCGTCAAAATGTACAAAATATTAAATTCATTCCATTGCATAAAAGCATCTGTGCTTATTATTTGAGATAAACCCTCCCAAGTTAAAAATGTACTTGTCTGAACTGAAAGCAGAGAAACTCAATACAATAAGGAATACATGATCTTCAGTTATTATCCTAGGGAAAGAGGAATTAGATACCCTTTCATTGCAAAAAGAATATCAAGATATGGTTTTGTAGCTTTCAAGTTGATCACCTACCTTACTATTGATGCCATTGACAGTTAATATGTTCCGTATTAATCATTCAGTTAGTATATTTTCATCTTGACATTAAACTATTCACTATAAGTTCACATTTTGTGTTGTTCTTTTTCCAACATTATCATAGAACTCTAAAGTAACAGCAAATGCCGATATACCTCCAAATGTTTTGAGTACTTTGATGATCCTCCATATTGATTAGATCACATTGGTTGGACTTGAACTGTTGAACATAAAAACATTTATACTTTTGAATTGATTCTGTTGAACTTTGATTCAGAATGTTGATTACTATTTACTAGTTGTTCCTTGTGAAGTTTGGTACACACAGTTTTTCTGAAGTTGGAAGGATTGGGCAAAATTTCGATGATGGGGTAAAGTGGATGCCTGATTGTGTGAAGAGTCGTATTAAAGGGAAAACAGATGGGCATAACGAAGTGCCAGGGCCGCTTTTCAGACCTAATGGAGCTTCACTGATTATGTCCTCCAGAATATCTTGTATAAGATTGGGTCCAAATGTATCCCCTCATGCTGCGAATGACAGTCCAATTGTTGGAAATGCATTGTATCCTTTAATTAATTTTTCATTCATTTATTTAGGGTTTAGATTTTGTTATTACCCCATAAGCACTGCTTAAATATAAACATTCAACTATGCATGCATTACAAAGATTAAATTGCAAGATTAGCACTTCTCACTTTTAATAATATAGCATTTTATGTATAATCCTCTCTACTATGAAGTTAAAGAACTTAACATGCAAAATAGATTTACTACGCTGGGATCAGAAACATCTGGTGGATCTGTTTATACCATCAGTCTTGTTGATCCAATAGATCTTGGACCAGGAATACTGAACACATGGAGCAGACTAGAGGAAATTACGTCTTTCAATAGTACCCTTTGGACAGCTGAATACGATTATAATAGACATCGGGCTATAATTGGTAAGTTAAACATTGCTCTCCTTTCTCTTTATTCCCTCTTTCCCTTTCTCTCATTTACATACACACATGCTAAGTTGCGTGTGCTTGTGCCAAATTATATTAAACTCAGACACTGCCAAATGTCATTTTGTACAAAATTTGGACCTAATAGTTAGAGTTAACTCATTGGCATTCTAATAAGTTTTTATCCAAATTTCCAACCCTGTTGAGTTTTGATTAAGAGATATTCATTTTAGGCAATAACATGCATACTTTTCTTAATGGTTTAGCACGGGTTCTAGGTTATTGAGATACAACGATTCATCATATTTTAGCATTTTTCACCTTATTCATCTGGAAAGTACTGTTCCAGTTCTCAAACCATTAAATCTCTTTACGGCTGAGCTTCGGCTTTGTAAAGTTCTACATAGAGTGATCTAGCGTGGCCTTTATCAACAAGGTTGTGAATGTTTTGTTTCACTTCTGTTTATGCACCATTAGAATTTGATTTAATAACATAAAGACTTGATAGTTCCTAAAGATGACAACTGCAATATATACCCTTTTCCTTAAGAAATATCCCCTGTTAATTTTATATCTAATCTTTTGCTAGATATTCACTTGTGTTTCTCTATATCTTTCTCAGGTACTAATCAGGGAGGTGCTTCGGTGGATCTTCAAAGTGGGACAAGGTCATGGTTTTTACGTTGTAAAAGTGATATTTTTGCACAACAGATTGTTGATTCAGTAAGTTAAAATATTGCCTGTTACATCTTCATTAACATATTATTGTTATTAAATTTACATTTTGATCGTGTCTTCATGGAAATTTTTATTGAGTGTGATTAACGAATATGAACTGAAACGGATGGTATGTATATTATTTATATCATACCATATCATTAACCGGTTTCGCTATTAAATTTACCACATAAGGCAAACAGACAGAATTATTTAACCGCTAATGACAATTTAGAAAAGATTATAACAAGGTTCAACGGAAAATTGTGCTGGAATTACCCGATCGCTTCTAGTGGGATAAAATTGTCATTGTTTTTGTGTTGGATGTAAAAAAAGGACTCCATTTTTTTTTGTAGTTAGATAATGTTTGAGTTAAGGATGAGGATCCACAGTAATTTTCCATTCAGAGGTTTACATAAAGATGAGTCGTATGTACATATTTTTCCCTGGTCTTATTTTTCAGTTAGGAAAATGGAGACAGACATTTGTTTCTTGGCGCATCGCATTAAATAGAATTTACTTCAAAAATATAAAGAGAATGTTTGAATTTAGTTTTATGATTCACGCCGCAGCCTTTGAGTATTTTTTTCCTGGTCTTATTTTTCAGTTAGGAAAATGGAGACTGACATGCATCGCATTAAATGGGATTTACTTCAAAAATACAAAGACTTCAAAAATATAAAGAGAATGATTGAATTTAGTTTTATGATTCACGCCGCAGCCTTTGCATGATGCTTCACCACACATTCGCACACAATTTTTCCTCTCTTTATATTTTTCAACAGTTTTGAAGCAACACTCTCCGATCCATTTCAAGGCGCTTCTTTGTCCTTAGAAATGGGATCTTTCCATGAATTCTCTGGTGTAGAACTCGTGTTTTTATTTTCAAGGAAGTATTTTCATCACTTCCTGAAACTTGGAAGTTTCTTCCATTGATGGTCATATATATTTTTTCGTAATTTTTCATTTTTTATATTTCTTTGATCATTTAAATATCCTTCTTCCTGCATACTTTTATTCCATATTTCCTTCCTCTTTTTAATGCAATTTATTCCTTCGCAAAATGAAATGTGTTATTTGTTGGTTTCTGTCATTTTTTGTGGTTTCAGCTTTCTATCAAAACCATGTGATACCTTTAGATAAATATTTTGAGGTTATGACTCTTAAAAGATTTTATTTTAATTATTTATTTTCGTTGCAGGGAAATGTGATTTTATGTGGACTCAGAAATGGGGCAGTTGTCTCGGTAGATTTTAGAGAGAAAAGATTGCTTTCTAGTAGACTTACTGAGCATAGGATATCATATGTATCTTCAGATAAGAAAGTTGGAAGTTCTAAAAAAGATTGGTTCAAGGTATTTCTTCATTTTTTAAATCAAGAATTGAAGAGTGACTAGAAAGACTAGAGAGGCGGAAGATTTCAAGAAATAATCAAAATTTACCATTATAAAATATTGGGAAGAGATACAGAATGTATAAAAAATGTTCAGTTTTGTTCAATATTCACTGTTTAATGTCCTTAAGTAGTTTCTTACTTCTGCATTTTGTGAATCCAAATTTAAACTCCAATATACATTTTTTATTTTGGTGGAGCTTGTTATTTTCCGTTCTATGCGGGTATTCTGCAATCGTCAAAGACTGATGCTTCACTTTAATTAGCTGTAACTCTATAACTATCATTGATATGCTTATGCACTCTTACTTTGCAGCTTCAAGGAAGCATATATCCTTCACATACCATTAAGATCCCTTCATCTATATCCAGGTTAGCTTTTTCCTGCTAAGTTGTCTACTTGACTTATATCTTTATGGGTTAAATAAGTTTTTTGTCCCTATAAATATTGTGAATTTTGATTTTAGTCCCTAAAAAATTAAACTGAATGTTTTCATCCTCACAAAATTTTTTATT
>Ga0315914_1009862_pt1 | contig 12113 bp, 9 predicted proteins | sample MpolenodulesMG_FD_203920 | JGI IMG/M metagenome (GOLD analysis project Ga0315914, IMG submission 203920) | Medicago polymorpha root nodule microbial communities from Los Angeles, California, United States - elongated nodules | ecosystem: Host-associated > Plants > Roots > Nodule | place: USA... | reverse complement strand
CAAAGGGGCAATTTGAGAGTAAAATAGCAACTCTTATCATATGTGAGTCCTATTAGCATATGTGAGATAAACTATTTAGTCTTGGATCATTGATTATGAATCAAGTTGCCGGAACAAATTTTTGTTTCTCTTTTCACTGATTCACGTTCTCCCGATCACTGTAATCATAAAATCTCAAAAAACAAAAATTTATTTTATTTTGGAATTACTATGGAATCATTCATATTTGTTTTATTTAGTTTATTTCACAAAAAAATATATACATAAAATCTCTGGTCCATATTATTTGGGTCATTGAGATTTGTCCATTTTTTCTGCTCCAAATAGTATGGACCAGAAAATAATATATTTTGGCTCTTTTGATCTGACTTTTTTTCCTTCCAAAATTACTTTCAATGACCCATGACCCAAAAAGAGCGGACAGACGGGTCGGGTAGTGCCCCATCTTTCTGCTAGTGAAAATAATAAAGATATGAAACTATTAATCAATTTTTTTCTACTTGTTCCGGAAGTAAAAAGAGTTTCATCTGCTCCTAAATAACTTCCTTTAGACGGGTTCCCGCTTCTCCAGTGAATGTCTTGGTAGAAGATATGATTTCATTGTATTCAAGTTTATTTCTTTTTAAATACGCCCGTATCTCAACAAGAAAATAATCATGAGTTTTGAAAATTTAATCACATTGACTTTCTCATATCGATGTATAAAAATTTGTTTCCGCAATATAAGCACAACAATTTTGCGACGAGTGTAGTGCAATTATTTAACAATGTTTTGCAAATAAAATAAAAAAATATTTAATAAAAACACTACATTAACGTTGATATTTTAAAAATAATTATTAGTTTTCCAAATTTTGTCATATGAATACATAAAAATTTACATCGGCATATATAAGTAAATAAAATCCTCAGCGAGCACAATGCAAATATTTAACAGTTTTTTTTACATATAAAAGGAAAAAAAATATTTAATAGAAACATTGCATTTATCTTGACAATTTTCATTTAATACCTCTAAATAGTTCATCTGATTCAAAAGAAATGTTGGATCTAAAATAAATCATAATTCGGTTGATCACAAATAAATCATTGTTGTAGTTCATTGAATCTAGATAAATAGTTTGAATTTATATAAAAGAATAATATTTAAAATATAAAAAAATCAAATGAATGAATTCATATTGTTTTATTTTAGAAATATTTATTATTTCATATATATACACATATAAATTGATATTTTATGTACCAAAACTTGGATTATAAAACGCTGCAAAAAATAAATAAAATTATTGCTCACTCATAACATATATTTTGCATTCCAATTCATTTCATCAAAGAAGTATTGGTCAAGTGGTTAAGCTATGTGTTCAAGGGTTTGTGTGTGCCTTGGTTCAATTCACAGTTGTGATATTTCTATTTTTAATGATTTTTGTAAAGCCATTCTTATAATAAATTTAATTTTTATAATGGTGAACATGTGACTGTTTTTGATTGGTTTGGGTAAATTACCCACCAATTTTTAAAGGCAACCTAGGCCTCACCTTCTGGGAATGTTATTTATAAGTAGTTGATGATTCTGATGTTATTGCAATAAGTTTTTTTAAAATCAAAAGTGGTTTGGGTTGAATGAGGAACTGATAGAAACATGGTTTGTGGTGAACACACCAAATCAAAAACCAAAGGATTCTATTGGATTCTAAAGTCTCAATATTGCTATCTTGCTTAGAACGCTTAGCATCACAGTATAAAGGAAGTGTGTGAAACAAATAAAGCATGGGATCCAATTGAAACACAAACCATGTAACAAACAAATAAAAGGAAAATAACTGCAACTTCTCAATCTGAAGAATCAATTGCCCATTAATTAACAATAATTCATAAAGTAACCATTAATTAGAACAAGTACAAAATAACTAGCATGATGCACTTGAATCTCATAACCAAATGACATAGCCCTCGTCTAAATCCTAGCATCAAGACCAACGTGATATTAAACTCTCAACGCATACTTCGGGGGAACCATTCCTTGGATTATACGCACTCTTGTTTGGAACGTTAGTAAATCTAAAAGTACTATTTCTAGAATTGTAAACAATCAACTTCGTATCCCAATTCATATCCCAATCCCTTGTAGACTCAAGCAGCACTTGACGATGATTGTAAAAAATATATACGGCCTTGGTAAACATATAATATTTACTAGGATCTGGCATGTAAGAAACGGTAAACAATTTTGTCCAAGACTCTTTATTTCCACATTCTTTCTAAATCCAAACAACATGACCAGAACTTATGGACAAGCAATCTCTCAATACACCCAAGGTCAAGAAGTTATCTTCACCAACCTCTCCATAGTCAGGCTGAAAAATCTCTTGATAAGATTCATTCCCTAAATCAAAAGAAACAATGAAGCATGGGCTTTCCCTAAATTGAGTCCGAAATGTTGATTTAGTCAGTTTTTGTATACGCCCCACATCATTAGACGGTCGTAAACAACATCATAATTTCTCATTCTGCCCCCTACATGCTCAAAATACACCACGGAAGTGTATTTTCACTTAAATACACGTTGAGAGCTTCTCCTAACATTGCAGGGCCACAATGGGCAATTATTATCTAACAACATAACTTACATTGGCTTTCTAGTTCTACCACCTAAAGGTGGAAATAATACTCAAGATCAAAATCCCTAATTTCCGAGTCTTACAACTTGAGGTACAATCAACATTGCGAAGAAAACACAGAACTTGAATTTAAAACTAATAAACAGTAATTTTGCAAGTAAATTAGCCAGTGATCATGGTTCCAGCACCTTCATCAGTTAAAATCTCAAGTAACAATGAGTGTGGAACCCTACCATCAATAATACTTGCAGTTTTAACCCCTTGTGCTAGCGATCGTATGCAACAATTCACCTTAAGAATCATTCCACCACCAATAATTCCATCTTCAATCATCTTAGTCACTCCTTTAAGGATATTATTGTAGTATGAACCAAAAAATACAGACGTTATAAATCCAGAAAATACAGAATAGTGTTTGAGTTTAATAAACGAAGACGTTAGAAATCCAGAAAATACATATTTGTATTTATCTCATTTTAAGGATATTATTGTAGTATGAACCAAAAAATCTAATTTGCTTTTACGACTTATGACATGTTTGTTTTAGATTTAAGAAACATAAATCTTCCTTTGTTTTTTTAAAAATGATTTCAAAATTTATTCAAAAATAGTAGAAGTTGTTTCTAAACAATGAATGGACGTGTATGTTGTGTAACCATAGTGGTTACATTGGCGGAAACGTAATCATGTAGGTTGTGTGACCATAGTGATTCCTTCAAATGTTTTCCGCCATCATTTTTAGTCTTTGTTTTTAAAGCTTCTGATATAACTCTACTAACTTCAATGGACTTCTGTCTATAGGCCACAAGAAGCACTGAGTCAGCAGTAGGGTCATAAAACAACAAAGCCCAACATGTTGAGCCTCTTGAAAAACAACCAGCATCATCAAAAGCTTTGTTACCTTCCATTTTCAAAGGCTTTTGGTTATGCTGAAATTTGTGAATTTCCCTTTTTGTGTCGTCTCCGTGTACATTCATTCAATTGAAGCACATTAACCAGATCATAAAGACTTTTGGTTAACAAAAAAGTTGGATTTCAGGCTCTCGATAATCTCCACAACAAAACAATTGTGCAGCCTGCGGCTTCTCACAAGTGAGACCTTTGAGAATCCATAGGTTAATATACATTGTTTGAGGCACATACACTCCAAGATGAGAGGAAAACCAACCATCAGTTGAGTTAAGCTAATTACATTTGCATGAAAAGATGGTCAGTTTATTCCACTTCAAGTTAGCTTGTAACCGAATTAGCACAGGTAAACCAAGATATGCTTGAAACTATCTAATCAAAATTATGCTGCACTTATAGCTTGAAAAATGATATAGAACCAAAGCAGATACCACCCATAAAGAAATTTTCTAGTGAATACTTTCAAGAAGTGCTCCTTATCGAAAAGTGAGTTTCACTCATTCTAGAAAAACAGATAACAACTTCTTTTTTTGACAAAAACAAAACGATATTCATTCATTCAAATCGATAGAGTACATCAATACAAACATCGCTAAAAACGTAAAGGGTGAATCTGCGAACAAACTCACAACACCCAAGTTAATAGCATACAACGGCAAAATGCCTACAAATAATATGATAAAACCTAAGTCACCGAAATATCCATGCTTTCGGATCTGCAACGTTGACGTCCAAATCATTGGTTGAATTTGTAATTGACTAATGTAGATCTTTCAATAGGAACTGAACAAACACCACGACAAGACGACGAACAACACAACGCCACACTTAGACGAGGAAATCACAAAAAACACAAAAGGAAAAACTTGATAGATGTGAAAACCACTTATTTAGATTGAGAGAAAAGGGAAAAAAGATGTAGAGGGGTGATTCTAGGTCAAAAAATGACATAAAACCACCCCTCCTCGATGAATGAAGGAGAAAGAAAGTTTAGAGAGAAGTTGAAATTTCTCTCGCTAGAAAACTAGGGCCGGCTCATATAAACTATTAGATTAAATTTATAGTATTGACAAAAAAAAAAAAAAAAAAACAGATAACAACTGTGCCATGGTCTAATATTTTTTAAATCTTATGGCTATGCCTTCCAACATCAGACTGTTTCCCCAAATTTGCAATGGGCTTAAAGTATGAGAATGCATTTAGAGTTCAGGTTCAAACTATATATTATTACATATAGGTGGTATGAATCAAAATTTAGAGAACAATTAAACTTGATCAAGTTCTCATAAGAATTGATTCACGCATAATCAATCGCTTATAAAATACAAATGATAAATTCAGATTTAAGGCCATGGTAATAGAGAAGTGCTACACAAGTCTCATCACCCATACATTGTTCACAGATGAATAAAAAAAAGTGCACACATTAATTATCACTCTCTATAATAATCTGACACTGTTTCCAAGTAAAAATGATTTAGGGAACTAGTCTCACCCAACTACCATAAGTTGAAATTGCTACATAATTGCCATGTCACTCCACATCATCAAAGATTACGGGGGACCAAAAGAATCCCAAGATTTCTTTAATAGGGGCTCCAAAATCCTTGTTTTAGAAATAGGGGTATTAAAAATCCATTTTATTTAAAATAGGGGATAAAAAATGCATTTAAGCCTGACTTAATTGTCTCTTCTAAGATGGCTGGTAGTAGTATCTTCTAACCTTTTTAACAACCCTATAGAAAATATTGCAACATGATTATCTTCATTAGTGTTATCTTATTCATGTAATACTCGAAAGGTATTATTCTATTTTGATAATAGAACTGTGGTATGCAATAATTTTGGATGTCACAATATTATATTAGAAAGGTGTGTGGCAATCCGAATAAGGTGGTCACTTGGGAACCGTTGTTTGATCAATTGAGGAATATTGCATACCATAAATTCTAGATTCGGGGGACAATATTGCATACCATTTTCTCTCTTTCGGGGGCCGTTTGATTCTTCTCAAGTCTGTCCTGACCTCTCTGCCTGTCTATGCTCTTTCTTTCTGCAAAGCTTCGTCAATAGGAAAGTACCTTGTATTGGATGGAACACTGTTTGTTTACGGCAGGAATATGATCGGTTGGGGGTTAGGCAGTTGAGGGAGTTCAATCTTACTTTGTTGGGGAAGTGGTGTTGGAGGTTATTAGTTGATAGAGAAGGCTTCTAGTATAGGGTGTTGGCTGCTAGGTATGGTTAGGAGGTAGGGAGGTTGGAGGTTCGGGGCCAGAATGTTTCTTCTGGGTGGAGGGAGGGGATGGTTGGTTTTCCGAGAGTGTGTCGCGTAACATGGAGATGAAGGAGATACTTGCTTTTGGTATGATTGGTGGTTAGTAGAAGTTCCTTTATGCACGCGGTTTAGTTGCTTATTTGATCTAGCGGTGAATAAGTCGTGTTCGGTTGCTACTATGTTCTCTCTGGGTTGGGAGGAGGGGGCGAGGCGTGGAGGTGGAGGAGGAGATTGTGGGCGTGGGAGGAAGACTTGGTAGCGGAGTGTAGTACTTTACTTCACAATGTTATTTTGCAGCCTAATGTTTCAGATCAGTGGCAGTGGCACCCCGACATTGAGGGGGGCTATCACTTCACATGAATCTACTATTTTGGATATTACAGAGGACATAATTTAGCATAATCAGGTGTCCTTGAAAGTATCTATTCTAGGATGGTGATTGCTTTGAGACAGATTGCCGACTAAAGTTAATTTACTGAATCGCGGCATAATCTCTGCCAAGGCTACCTCATGTACAGCGGGGTGTGGGTAGGCCGATAGTGCCCCTTATATGTTTCTTAATTGCGACACTTATGGATCCCTTTGGCAGCAGGTCCGTTCTTAGATTTGTGTTTCAGGAGTTGATCCTAAAAGTCTTCGTGCTCATTTTCTTTAGTTTACTCATTACATAGGTGGTTTGAAGGCTCGTCCATCTTTCCTCCAGCTACTTTAGCTTCTTTGTGTTTGGTTAGTATGGAATAAACGAAATTAAACAACATTTTATTTAATAATACTCACACATCCATTCCAAAGCTTATGGATAAAGTTAAGTTTCATTCTTACTGGTGGTTGAAGGCTAATAAATGGTGGTCGAACCCATTGTCATGTTTGAGTATCGACAAATCTTTGCTCATGTAGTTATTTGATTGACAAATTGTCTTTTTGAGTGGTCTTTTTAGTTAGCTTTTTGTTAAGGAGCCGACTTTGTCTGTGTTAATATAGACCACTTTTGATTATTCAAAAAAAAAAAATTGTTTCTTGTTATCTTAAAATTCAAACAAAAATTTGTTACTTATAATAAAGAGGTTTCATGAATAGTTAAAATTCTATAAATAATATGAGTAGTAATTGTTAAAAATTGTTGGAGAAAAAGATAATAACTAACAAATGTTCGTTACGAAAGAAAGATAACATATTAAATTTATTCAAAAGAGAAAGTGTGTTCAAAAAAATAGGAATATATTAGTGGATTAAAATGGGTATAATAGAAAGAAAAGTACAAAAATACACTTTGAAATTTTAGTGTTAATATTCCAACACGACACTTAAAAAGGAACGGAGGAAGTATAGCTTAATATTTTATTGTACAGGAGAAAAGGGAATTCAATTAAGTTATTATCAATTCCATGAGGAAAACCCGCAGATAAATGGTTGTGCTAAAATTGGAAAAAAAAAGATGGAAAGTTGGAAACCGAGCAAATTAACGTATTTATTTATTTGGATCATTTGGCTAAAACGGTTAAAAGGAATAAATAATAATCTGTATAGTTGTCGCCCATTGAGAACTAATATGTTAATATATTATAAATAGATAGAAGAATTTAGTACTAAATATAATAGTAAGAAGAATTTTTTTGGGCGACCTCATTTTTTTAGTATGCTGAAGGGACAAACACAACACATTGATGTATTTAATGAATATTTTTTAATATTTATAATGTTAGGAATAGGATGAGGTTTATAAATTATGAAGTTATAAATACATATATATTACAAACAAAGGAGGGAAATATGGCTAAAATTGTCTATTTTGTTTATAGTATGATTATCTTTCTTTCCCTATTTCTGGTTGCAACGAAGGCTACCCCACGTAAGCCTTTTCTAACCATTTAAAACTTTCTTCTCTACTTCGTACACAATTATTTTCCCATTTTAGTTACACTTTTTATTCTCTTTTTGTTTTTATTACAGGAGGTCATCAATGTATTACTGATTCTGATTGTCCACCAATTTTGCACCCTCCTGGTATGACACCAAAGTGTGTGCGTTATGTGTGTAAAAGTGTTCCTATCGAGTGGAAAAATTTATCTCATGTGCTCACATGATTCTTCATTTAGTGCCAGACTCAAGAGAGTACACAAATGCTCTACTACAATATTCCACAAGTTGTCATTTACTTATTTTCTTGCCAACCAATAAATTGATTTTTTTTCTTTTTATAATTTCATGAACTTTTTAGTTATATATTTGTACTGTAAAATAATGATAATGAAATGAAATAAGACAACAACAAATATTATTTAGATTATCTTATTCTCTATATATTTTAGATATATTCCCATGAACTTCAATTCAGACATCTCACATTTTCTTTCCCTTCATACCACTTAAATAATATATTTAATAGTTAAGTTTACAAAATAGTTTTGTTACTTCTAAGCCTATGATTTTATATATTTCTCATAAAATCGTTAGATTTGTGATTTTTCTCATACTTCAGTTTATATTTCTTTAATATTTTAATTTTTTGAAGCGCCTTTCATACATTATTCGCTTTTAATGGATATGAAAATACAAAACATCACTACAAAATTGTAATAATCTAATGTTGATCTGTCTGAGAACAGAGCTTAAGGATGACGCGGTTGTCGTACTCATGCTGCAGTAAATCAATACAGCGGATGAGGAACTTCGGTGCGGTTGAGGCTTTCTATGCGGTGGTTGACCGCGGAACCTGCAAAATAGAGAAACGCTTCGACGCCCAAGTAAGCATCTTCTTGGGAAAGAGAAATCGTGTAACCTGTTATTCTTAGATCATACATTGGTGTGGCAGAAATGCCACACTTATATAGACGGTTTGGTTGCAAGTGTTCTTGTGTAAACCGATGTGGGGTACATAATACAGTTGAATGCCTAACTAACAACCAATATCATGTTAAGGTCGTATTCTCGTGCGGTTAGACGCACATGTTACCTTGAATAAGAATCTTTTTAGGCAGTGTATCTTTCAGTTGGGATTTCATTAATAAACCGTTGTTGGGCCGAGGTCTGGTCTGGAATTGTTTCCTCTGAAGCACTTATCATCTTTATGATGTAATTAGCTTGTAATATGTTTGACAATCAATGGACGACCTTCATATTTTAGAGATGCTTCCTTGCCAGCCTTTCTTTGCAATGACGGTTGTCGGGGAGCACCTAAGTTACAATTAAAGAGTTTTTAGTGGGTTGATGGTGTACCATTTATTGCTGGTAGACTGAAACCACCCCTTTGTGAGAGATTTCATGTGTGTTCGATGATCTCGTGGATTAAGTAGACTCATTTGATAGCTCATAAGTGAAGTTAAATTCTCGATGTCTGATCTGGAGCATTGAATCTTCCTTTTTCACCATCCAACGAATTCAATTGTTGATAAAGATTTCTTTTTTGATAGTGATAGAAGTGGGAGCTTCAAAAAATATAAAGGTTTTCACATCCCACCATACTTTGTTTGTCTTTGTTGCCCACATAAACTTTCTTTTCTTCGTTGCCTAAGAGAAACCTTTCCTTTCTCATACCTCTTTTGTTTTTATTGCTTTTGTTGCTTTGGGGTAGAGAAGTTAGGTTGTTATTGTATAGTTGAACCCATTGATAAAGAGGATCTTACCTATGCTCGTACATTAGTAAATATTTTGTCGGTTACATAAAAAAATAAATTGTATTTGTTGAAAATTGATTCAAAATTTGGATGTTGAAGTTCTGGAAAAATCGTAGTATGATGGGAGAAATCTTAGCACGATGATGCGTGATCCTAAACACTATTTAAGCAGTCCATGACCCATATTTGAAGCAAGCTTAGTGAATCTCATGGAAACCAAATGAGGGAACTTTTACGGTATTTAGATACTAAAGGTCGAGGGTCCTTGGGTCAGGTTCAAAGCTTCAAGATGTGAATCTTGGAGAACCAAAAGAGGGGGCTCTTGGGAAAAGGTTGGTGCCTTATGGGGAGAGATTCAGGGGATGGAAAACACATGAGTGGAGAGTCAATTGTGAGCAACTTGGGTGATTCTTGTGAAACCAAAAGAGAAGATCCTTAGGAAATCAAATGCTAAGGGTTGGCTCTCTTTTGGGGGTTAGATTCTAGAGTTGGGGAACATTTGTAAACACCTTGGGTGAGTGAAAATCATTGAGTGTCTTGATCATTGATGAGATTGGGAAAATGGGTAGAAATTAGGGTTGTTCTTTGTGAGCTTGTTTAAGCTAATTTCTTGTAACCCATTTGTATCTCTTTGTAAGAACTCATTGGTAGTGGATTAGAGAGATCAATCTCTCCCCCAGAGTAGGTCATGATTGGACCGAACTGGGTGAACAATTTCTTGGTGTTGTTATCTTTTCTCTACTCTCTTTATCTTGTTTATTCTTTGGTTAGATTGTGGTTTTGCTAAGCACTTGGTTTCTAGATTAGGTCTAGATTGTTTTTGTTGCTTGTGGTTATTTTGATTGTTGACTGTCATTGATACTTGCGCACGAATCTAAATTTCATTGATGTGAGGTTTGTAATTGACCGAATTCACAACAGTATTATACCACAAAGACCGCGCTTAGTTTTGACATCACTATAATCCACATGAATTCTAAATTAAGTTTATAAAAGTATTTTTTGTATATTTGATCACAAGTATAATACAAGAAAATAGAGAAAGTTGTGTAGACACTTTTGACCTCTTAAGTTTTAAAGTGTAACAATTTTGGCCCCCTTTTTAAAAAATGGCCATAGACACCCCCAATATTTAGCCAATTTTTGAATAGTAGTCTTTTTGGTTAATATTGACTCCGTCAATGCCTACGTGGCACCTCACTTAGCTTAAGTGAGTTAGATGCCACGTTGATAATTTTCGAATTAAAAAATAAAAAAAAGGCCATGGGTATATTTGTTAAATTAAGAAAATAAAAAAAGGAAAGAAAAAAAAGAAAGAAGCATCTCAGCTTCTTCCCCATCCTCCTCTCCCAATTCCCCCATCGCACCACCACCTCCCATTTCTTTTGCTTGTTTCACCAAAATCTTAGATCAATAAACGACCAATTGGGCCAAGATTAAGAGAAAAATGTTGAAGGAAACAGCAACAACAACAACCATTGAAAAAGATGGAGAAGGCATTTATTGTTTGTTCTCATGAGAATCTTTTGGAGAATAAAACTCTTCATATTCTTCTTATTTCTTCTTTGATTCATTCTTCCATGTTCTGAAATCGTAACGTGGCAGTGGTGGTAAGGGGTGTAATTCTAGGGGGGTATTTACGATGTTTCTTTCATCCGTGTTCAAGAAACAATCCATAGTCCTTTAAGACATCCAAGGATATTTGAAGGTATTCTAGTGTTGAACACTATAATCAATTTTGGTACATATTGAAAATAATTTTCTAACCATGTCTTACATGTGTAGATAAATTGTTTTGGTAATTAGTATGTCATCCACATACTCCACGAAACTAATATCAATGCTCCCACCAATCTCCATGTGTGCACAAGATTTTGTTGGAACAAAGGGTGTTTCGCAAAATCACCTCTTGAGTTTTGATGATAACAAGGTATTAAAAATTATCAATTGGATATTGCTAAACATTTGTTCAAGTGTACAGGATCATAATCAAAGTACTATTCATAAAGATTCTGATTGAACAAGTCAAAGAGCAAAGGAACTTTATTTGAAGCTTAGAGCATCTGAAAAAATGCGTCTGAAGAAATGCGTCTGAAGAACTGCGTCTGAAGAAAGAGCTCCTGAAGACACGTCATCGGAAGTAATGGTTATCAGAAGCATCTCACCAGAAGCTACTTCACCAGAGTTGACAAAGTACAGTGTACGAAGTGTACAACCACTAAATCTGCGCACGCCTCTGCAACCACCATCTCTGCAACTTGTCTCTACATCAAGACAGGAATAACAGTAACATTGCTGCAGACATTGTTCCGTTTCAAATGGAATGGATTTGAAATTAGTTCTTCATAGGACAATTATCAAATCAGGCAAAAGATCAATGGTGATGAATCAAGGCTTCAAGCAAGACAAGTTGATGTAACGGCTAATTCTCAACGTCTCTCAAATCCTCTATATATAGGGATAAAGACTTGGAGAACTGTGACATACATATACAAGACTATAACAAGCAAAAGGCCATACTCTGTGCAAAACGTCGTAAACATCAACAACTTAGATAATTCTTCCAATAGTTCATATCTTAGAATTCTCAAGTGTCTAGAAAAACAGAGTCTGTTCTGTTTCGTATTGTATTGTGAATACCTCTGATTGTATATCAAGTATTCAAAACCTTATTCAATTATTTGTAATTGT
>Ga0315914_1009860_pt1 | contig 12116 bp, 9 predicted proteins | sample MpolenodulesMG_FD_203920 | JGI IMG/M metagenome (GOLD analysis project Ga0315914, IMG submission 203920) | Medicago polymorpha root nodule microbial communities from Los Angeles, California, United States - elongated nodules | ecosystem: Host-associated > Plants > Roots > Nodule | place: USA... | reverse complement strand
ATTTGGTGTCATTCAATGACGACATGAATAAAAATATTTGCGAGGTTGTGATAATTAAACGATATTGAAATTAAATATATAAGTGATAAAAAGATAATAAAATTCCTTCAAAAATAGATTATAAAATCAAATGGACCCTCCTTCAAAAAAAATTATATGGACCGGTTAAAAAAATAAAATAAAATAAAATGAAAGAAAAAAACAAATTGAAATATAATATTAAAAAATAAAAGAAAAAGTTGTGAGCGTGAGTTGAAGAGAGGTGCTTGTGAAATAAATTAGGGGAGAAGTAGTTTTTTAAAGTAGCATTCAATGACTTTTGGTTAAAGCTCATTTCATTCAATTTTATGCATTCTAAGAAAAATACTTTTTTCGAAGGTACTTTATTGATATTTTGTTTGACCTAACTTCTCATTAAAAACATAGAGAAGCTGAAACAAGAATCCATCATCTCATATACGCTGATGCTATGGCGGTCTGTTTTTAGCAAATTGTACCATGGTGTTATTATACCTCTTTATTTTGTAGTAGTTAGTTTGCTTTATGAGTTATTCCTTTTTTTTTCTCTCTTCTTTTTTATTTTCTCTAATATAGTTATTATCAAAAGAAATATTTTATTTTCTTCTCGAGAAAAATATTAATTATCTTGCTTAGTTAGTTGACTAGAGAATGAAAAAGTTCATATTTTTTGACTGAAAAAGTTCAATTTGTTTTTTGACTAAAAAAAGTCCATTTCTTCTTTCACTAAAAAAACTTCAATTAATTGATTGTCAATTAACGTGTAATATCCAAGAGCTTTTAAGTCAGTTACGTTAAAAGAAAACATCATTTAAATGACATGATACTTGTATTTTTTATGTTTAACCAACATTTTGAAAGTTCATTTCTTCTTTCACTAGAAAAACTTCAATTAATTTTTTGTTTGATTGTCAAAATTAACGTGTAATAACCAATCCAAGAGCTTTAAAGCGAGTCACGTTAAAAGAAAACATCATTTGAGATGATACTTATCGTTTATATTTCAACCAACATTTTGAATTGGACTTTGTTTTTTTTAATAAAAATAAAATGATATTAATTTATTGTTTAAATTTATGATTGACTTAAAAGAAAAGACGTAAATGGTGGATTTGCGAACAAACCCACAAATTAATAACGTGCAACGACAAAATACCCACAAATCATTGTTTGAATTTATGATTGACTTAAGCTGATATTTTAATAGGAACCAAACAAACACTGCAATAAGATGCACAATCAAACAACGCCGCACAACACAACACAACATTGCACTTGGACTACAAGATCACGAAAAAACTTGATATATGTGAAAATCACTTACTTAGATTGAAAGAAAGAATAAAAGGATGCGGAGAAGGTGATTATAAGTAAAAAAATGACCACCATTCTCGATGAGTGAAAGAAAAAGACAAATTAGAGCGAAGATGAGTCTATTTGACTAAAATCTAGAATCAACCGTTAATATTTTGAATTTGACTTTAAACATTAAAAAAGGTCTGACATCTATTTTTTTTTTGGCCAAGCGGTTTGACGTCTATTTTGGTACTACGTAAATTAATTTTCATCGATTTTGGAAATTAATCTTCAAACACGCACAAATAGTAAACATAGAAAATTTTAACGCTTTAATCATTTTTGAGAAAATGCTACCTTAATCATCAACAACAAACAATAAATATTCTTTTAAAAAAAAGTCTACCAAAAAAAAAATTCTTTAAAAAAATAGTAAACATTAAATATAGGTAATCATAATAATCTTTAAAATTTAATAATTAATTTTTTCGGTAAAATAAACTTAGAAAGTGCCTTATCCAGGTTTGTTTCCGTAAACTTTGCTCAACCATAAAAGAAAAATTTTTTTATGTAAAATTCGAGGTTAAAAAAAAAAAAAACCTTATCCATACACTTGTCAGGAATATACGAATGAAAAGTAAATTTTATAATTTCCTGAATATTTAAGATTAACATCTGATGGAACAATCCAAAGAAAGTTTAGTATTATGATTTTCCCCTTCAACAAACTAAAGTGGTTATAGGACTAGTTAGTGGAAGCGAAAGGACCCCACAATTGACATCACTTCTTCTTCCCTAAATCCACGCGTGTCCTTTCCACCGTTGATTAAATCACATCCATCCATCATAATCAATCACATGATATCACACGAACAGTCCAGTTTCCACCGTAGAGACGCAGTAAAACGACTCAGTCCAGTGCGATGATGATGATATCACACTCTCACGCACGCTTTAAATAGTGAAAAATGAGTGACGAGTGAAAAAGTGTTCTATTCTCTAATTTTATTCATCACACCACAAAACACACACACTTCACTCTTTTTTCTCGTTTCTCTCTCAAAACTTCTTCAAGGTTAGTTAGGGTTTCTTCGTTAACGTCGTTTTTTCTTCTTCGATTTTTCTTACCGATTGTTTTCGCTTACTATGATCGAAGCTAGTTTTCGTTTTCCATTTTTAGTTATTTTTTTGTCATGCTTCTCTGTTTTTAGGGTTTTGTTGATGTTTTCGTGTTGATTTTTAGGATTTTTTGTAATGTAGTGATTTTGACTTAGTTTTTACTTTGTTTTAGGTTTTTTGAATTTTTTTTTTACTTTTGCATGTGATTTTTTTTTTTTTGTTGTGTGGTTTCGTTGCTTAGAAACTGAGTATAACTTCAGAATGTGAAGCCTAATTTGTTTGAATTCGGTTAAGATTTTGAACTTTGTTTTTCGTTTCATAAAGCCCTAATTTGTTTGAATTTGGTTAAGATTTTGAACCCGGTTTTTTCAACTCATAAACCCTAGTTTAACCCTAAATCTGGAAAATATTTTCGTTTATGTTTGTGTTATGATGAACTTTTTCTGTGTTTGGGACTATTTACACTGATTTTGAGCTAGATGAGTTTTAGTTTTAGTTTTAGGGCTTTGTTTGTTTTTGTTGGTTTGAATCTGAGTATTATTTCACAATGTTAAGTTTATTTGCTTGAAATTTGGTGTGATTTTGTTGTTGTTACTCTTATGTTTCATGAGCTCTGATTTAACCCTAATTTTTCAGAAATGTTTGCTTATTTTTGTGTTTGTGGTGAATAATGCGTATGTTAACGATTTTTCTGTGTTTGTGCTTATGAACCCTGATTTTGATTATTTTTTTTTTTTTGTAATATGTTTTGTATGTTGTTAACCTGTGTTATGTTGAATGATTCTTCTGCATCTGTGTACCTATTTACCCAGATTTAGTAGAACGATTCTTTCAGACTAGATTTTCTGTTTCTAAGCTGATTCTTATGCATGTTTAAGTAGATTTTTAAAGACTTTAGGGTTTGAACTTAACTGTTTCAGGCTTTTGGGGTTTAGGGTTTCATGCTTAGTCTTTTGGGGTTCATGGTTTCATGGTTAGGCTTCTGTGGTTTTGAGTTTTATGCTCTTATGTTTTGCTTTTAACAACCATTATATGCTTTGAAGTTTGTTTGTTTTTGTGATGTTTTAAAGATCATTAACCTAATAAGCTAATGATTATGTGCTCGGTTCAGGAAATGGGTTCTCAAGAGAATGAAGAATGTTTACCCCCGCCACCTCCCATTGTCCCAGCAGATGTTGAACCAATCAAGATTGAGCCGCAGATAGTTAAGAAAAAGCTTCCCACCAAGGTTCCAATGGCAAGACGTGGACTGGGCTCGAAGGGAGCTAAACTGCCTCTGCTTACAAATCACTTTAAAGTGAATGTTACCAACACTGATGGTTATTTCTTCCAGTACAGTGTAAGTATCGTATGATGCAGTTGGTTTGTTGATTTTTTTTTGTGGTGTTTATTGTTCTGTTTTGTTAAGTGTTGGCTCATACTTTGTATTTGTTTAGGTTGCTCTTTTTTATGAAGATGGACGCCCTGTTGAAGGAAAGGGTGCTGGCAGGAAGATACTTGATAGAGTTCAAGAAACTTATGGTTCTGAGCTTAACGGGAAAGACCTTGCTTATGATGGGGAGAAGACTCTGTTTACTATTGGCTCACTTGCTCAGAACAAGCTTGAATTTACTGTTGTTCTTGAAGATGTAACTTCGAACAGGTTGAAATGTGTGGATATGTTTTTGAAATTTGTTTTTCATTGTTTTATATGTTTCTGATATTTAAGTTGACCTTTTTCAGGAACAATGGTAATGCCAGCCCTGATGGACACGGAAGTCCAAATGATACTGATAGGAAGAGGTTGAAAAAATCATACCGATCAAAGACCTACAAGGTTGAAATCAGCTTTGCCTCAAAGATCCCTCTGCAGGCCATCGCCAATGCCTTAAAAGGGCATGAAACTGAGAATTATCAAGAAGCGATTAGGGTTCTTGACATTATCTTGAGGCAACATGCTGCCAAACAGTACGTGCTTTCCATTGTTATAAATGTATTTTTTTAATTTAATGTAAAATAACAAGGGTACTAATATCTTTGTAATAATCTACTGTAGGGGCTGTCTGCTTGTCCGCCAAAACTTTTTCCACAATGATCCGAAAAATTTCACAGATGTAGGAGGTGGTGTTCTTGGATGCAGAGGGCTGCATTCTAGCTTCAGGACCACACAAAGTGGGCTGTCTTTGAATATAGGTATATTGTGTTGCCTTTGCTGTCTGTATTCTAATGTGATTAATTTGTCACTATTGCTTATTTCATTCAATTTGTTTAGACGTGTCAACAACCATGATTGTCCATCCTGGGCCTGTGGTTGATTTCTTGATTGCAAACCAGAATGTGAGAGATCCTTTCAGTCTTGACTGGAATAAGGTAACCAAATTTTCTGAAGACTTGTTTGTTTTGCCAATTGTTTCTGAACCATTTGTTATGCTCAATTGCTCTTCAACTATTCCAAGACCTAGACCTGACCCCTTGTATATTTTATTTGTGTAGGCTAAAAGAACTCTAAAGAATTTGAGGATCACTACTAGCCCAACCAACCAAGAGTACAAAATTACTGGTTTAAGTGAAATGCCATGCAAAGACCAGCTGTAATTTTTCTATCTTATTTCTGTTGATGTGTATCCATTTTTATTGTTTGGAATTGTTATTTATATTTGCTGTTCTTCATGATGGATGTTGTTATTAATGAAAATGTTGGTATTGTAGGTTTACTCTGAAGAAGAGAGGTGCTGTTCCTGGAGAAGATGATACAGAGGAGATCACTGTTTATGATTATTTTGTCAACCGCAGAAAAATTTCTCTACAGTACTCAGCTGATCTGCCATGTATTAATGTGGGAAAGCCAAAGCGACCTACATTTGTCCCAGTTGAGGTAGATTAGTTGCTTTATATTAATTTAGTACTAACCTAATAATGTGTATTAACTAGTAATTTACTGGAATCTCACCTAGTTTCTCAAGCACTCAGCTATTATGTATTATTTAGGTAGTAGAGATTTATAAATAGCTCAAAGCTTTACTGTTAAGATTAACAATCCATTTTCTAAAAGAATTGAAGGGTGAATTCACAAACTAATGTTCCTATTTAATGTAGATAAGGTGCTTGGCAATTCATTTTCTATGGAACCAATGAATGAATTAACAAACTTTCAGTTTTCTTTTCTTTCAGAAATTCTCATGACCCGCAGATTGATTTTTACTGTTTGATAATTAATTTTTAACATTTATGTGTTTTACTTAGCTTTGCTCATTGGTATCCCTTCAACGTTATACCAAAGCCCTGTCCACACTCCAAAGATCCTCCCTTGTGGAAAAGTCTAGGCAGAAGCCTCAAGAGCGGATGAGGGTCTTGACAGATGTAAGTCTCTTTGATTTATATTGAGTAATGAAATGTCATATGATTATCACTTTGCTGAATATTATTTTCTGATTTACAGGCCTTAAAAACAAGTGACTATGGCTCTGAACCCATGCTACGTAACTGTGGAATTTCAATAACATCTGGGTTCACACAAGTTGATGGGAGGGTTTTGCAGGCTCCAAGGGTATTGTGCTTTTATTATTGTATTTTGGACATTCCGTAATTTTGTTTCCTGATTGTCCACCATTCCCCCTTTATTGAGAAGATGTTAGTGTCTTTTATTGAGTTATTTTCAGCAATTGAATAATAAAACACAATCTTTTTGACTGCTTAACATCACTTTAAAATTTTACTTGTGTTTAATTTTTTCTTTCTTTTTCTTTTGAGGGATTGTGTTTAGCCTCTCGATAATTGAAAAAGAAAAAGTGTTTTTTCTTTTTGAAGAAATTTTTCTGTTCCTGTTTGATAGTTATAGTAAGCTCACATGGCTGTGCCCATTGCTTTTCACCATTATTTGGTGAAATTTATGTTATCCAGCAAAACATTAAACTGTCATGATTCTCTTGAATTTTGCTCAATATCAGTCTGCTGAATGTGCTCCTTGGGTTGATTCTGTTAGCTTGAAAATGTGTAGCAATTAATTGTTTTCTTTGTAGTATGACCATCTGTAAGCTGAATGCATGTTCTTTAATGAGCTGATGTTTTGCTTTCAGACTAATTATAGTACAATTAGTTGCAAAATACTTGCTACTGATGGCATCTGACATGTAATTATTTATTTTGACTTACAGTTGAAGTTTGGGAACGGTGAAGACTTCAATCCCAGGAATGGGAGATGGAACTTCAACAACAAGGTATTTGTGTCAAATCTGAGCTACATTTTTAATTTTCTGTTATTTGTCATCTATAATATTTATTTTCTCATGTTTTAAATACTGTTGCAGAAAATTGTGCAACCTGTTAAAATAGAGAAATGGGCTGTGGTGAACTTTTCTGCGCGTTGTGATGTGCGAGGACTTGTGAGGGATCTGATAAAATGTGGAGGAATGAAAGGAATTGTAAGTTCTTTTACATATTTACTGACAAGCATAGAATTGTGAATTGCTAATTGACATTCTGTTTTTTTTTTTGCTTTTTGCAGCATGTTGAACAGCCTTTTGATTGTTTTGAAGAAAATGGCCAGTTTAGGCGTGCACCACCTCTGGTCCGTGTTGAAAAAATGTTTGAACACGTTCAGTCCAAACTTCCCGGTGCTCCTAAGTTTCTCCTTTGTCTGCTTTCTGAGAGGAAGAACTCGGATCTTTATGGTTCGTTCCTTGATATATATCCATGCTATATACTTTTTTGTAATCCATTAGTTTGATTTCCTTGATGAAAATTTATTTGAAATGTGAAGGTCCATGGAAGAAAAAGAATCTTGCAGAGTTTGGAATTGTTACTCAGTGTATAGCTCCTACCAGGGTGAATGACCAGTATCTGACCAATGTTTTGCTGAAGATCAATGCAAAGGTATTTTCGCTCTTCCTTTGGTTTCTTTTATATTATTATTGTCTTGCAATTTGTCACCAGAAATTTCCTTTCGTACTACAATTGAAGGATTTTATTCTTTTGTAGCTTGGTGGCATGAATTCTCTTTTAGGCGTTGAACACACTCCATCCATCCCTATTGTGTCAAAAGCTCCTACTCTTATTTTGGGCATGGATGTTTCTCATGGTTCACCTGGGCAAACTGAAATTCCCTCAATTGCTGCGGTAAAAATAGTTTTTATTGTTTGTGCTATCAAGGTTGTATTTAATGGTTTCAGTCTAAATTTACAGTTATCTAATTGTTTTTGATTTTTCTATGTGAATGCTTAAATATTATAGGTCGTAAGCTCAAGGCAATGGCCCTTGATATCTAAATATAGGGCATGCGTCCGTACTCAGGGTGCTAAGGTTGAAATGATTGACAATCTGTTCAAGCCAGTGTCAGATACGGAGGATGAAGGAATAATAAGGTTGATTATTTTTGATTCCTTTCCTTGAAAAATTATTTTCCATATCTATTTGGTCCATATCTGTATTCAAAGATATTGGAGCATTAATGAAATTATAATTTTTTCAACTTGCTCCTTTAAAAGAAAAAGATCCATTTTTATTTTGTTGTATAACATATGTATATTCTTGCGGATTCTGCGTGTTCATAAAGATCGTTGACCCTATACTGTTGGTTTTATGATATGCAGGGAGCTTTTGATTGATTTTTATAATAGTTCTGGGAACAGAAAACCAGACAATATCATAATTTTCAGGTAATCTTTCGTTTCCAATTTTCTACCATTTGTTTTTTTTGACTTATTACAAATTTTTTTATGATACAATTTTAGTCTGTTTATTTCTAGTAGTATGCTTTATTTTATTTGATAGTTTTCTGTGACCCTTTTGTTGTGCTCTACTGAACTTTATTCCCTTTTGCTGATTGATGTAGGGATGGTGTCAGCGAGTCTCAGTTCAACCAAGTTTTGAACATTGAATTGAGCCAAATCATTGAGGTTGCCAAATTGATCAATTCCTGTAAATATATGATTGCTTACTTGTTGGGATTAATCTTAATCTTTTAAATTCTAGGCCTGCAAATTTCTTGATGAAAAGTGGAACCCCAAATTTATGGTGATTGTTGCCCAGAAGAATCATCACACAAAGTTCTTCCAGCCTGGATCTCCGGATAATGTGCCTCCTGGTGAGCTGCTGCTTCAGAATTTTGAGCTAGTTCATTATTTTATATATAATGTTGGTTTCCTGCCTAGCTAACCATATTTTTTTTTGGTTTTGCAGGTACTGTTGTGGACAACAAAATCTGTCATCCCCGGAATTATGATTTCTACATGTGTGCTCATGCTGGAATGATTGTGAGCATCTTCTACTCTTTTTTCTATGATATATATTTGAGTTAGATTGTCCTGTATACTGATTTTTTTCATGTAAGTTATGACGATTTTTACATTGAAGAGAAAATTTTCAATCTTTGTTAACCATTGATTTTCATTTGTAATCCTTTTTGCATGCAATTATCATGGATTTCTTTAGTAAAACCATGGTACTTATTTTAGTTGTGAAAATCTGTTCTCAGGGTACCAGTAGGCCAACTCATTATCATGTCCTTTTAGATGAGATTGGCTTTTCTCCAGATGATCTTCAAGAGCTTGTGCACTCTCTCTCCTATGTGTAAGTGGACATTCTAATTTGATTTCGTTTGAATTATGTTTCCTGGCATTCTGATGGTCAATGAAATCTATTGAAGTATAAATTTTTGTTTCTTGACAACAGGTATCAGAGGAGCACTACTGCCATCTCTGTTGGTAAGTTCTATCAGAATTTACTTATTTGTTCATATGTATATTTTGAATAATAGATTCTAATTAGTTAACACATATATGCAGTTGCTCCAATCTGCTATGCCCATTTGGCTGCTTCTCAAGTTGGACAGTTCATGAAGTTTGAAGACAAGTCTGACACTTCATCTAGCCATGGTGGTAGCGGTCGTGACATCAATGCCTCTCCCATTCCACAGTTGCCCAAATTGATGGATAATGTCTGCAACTCTATGTTCTTTGTTTGAGTTATTTACTAATGATCCAAACTTGTTATTTACTTTGCACAATCAAACTTATGTAGTTTTAGTGATGAAACTTTGTTGATGTCTGGTGGATGGCCTTTGCTGCAAGGTCGGGTCTTTGAATACTTTTTGTTGTTACGTGCCTTCAGACATGCACGTGTCACGTTTTTTTATCAGCTATTTTGGATGAATGTTAATATTTGTGGTTTGCTGAAAGATCCTTAGTTTGAGAATACTTGTTGTCACGCGCCTTCTCACGTGTCACTTTTTTATCTGCTATTTTGGATGAATGAATGTGAATATTTATTTATGTTTTGCTATTCTTCATCTTATTTATTTTTGATTACACGAATTTTAGAATAATGGAAGTTTGAATGCGAGTTTATAGATGTAGGTTTTGAATTGTTTAGTTAGTTGTACACTACACTATTATTAGTCAAGCAGAACTTTCTTAGGTGTTTTATCTTTTGCAGCTAAATGGGAATTGATTTTTGAAAGAATTTTATAATTTTTTTCCATGTGATATTAGGTTCGGACGCCTAGTTTTTTCTCTGTTTGCATTTTTTTTTAATTCCTAAGGTTATTTATTTACGAAGTAGATTGGTAGTATCATCTTTAGCTGTAGCCTTTTCCAGTCTTTTTAGGAATTTTTACTCTTATCTGGATTTAAAAGTAAATTTCTATTGCTAGTTGATGTATATTTCAATAAAAATTATGCAACTATTGTAGTATTTTGTCATGGTTTAAACCTTCTTTTTTTGTTTTTGAGGGAATGGTTTAAACTTTTATAAAGCCATCTTTGAGAAGTTATATTTATATTTCTCTCAACCCTTGTAAAGCCTCGAGAATTTTTCCAACATTAAGATCTCTTCAAAATGTTGTTTGCGTCTTTTGTTTGAGTATTTCTTTCGTCAACAATATTTTGGTTCTACGTCTCTGCATTTGTTAGATATTTCCAACTCCTTCTTAGATCAACATACTACCATTTATTTTTTAACAAACAAATTATGCTAACGTAGGATTCGCAGGGTGTCATTTTGACAACTAACAATGTAAATAAAATCAAACTATTAAAGAGAAAACGAAAGAGCAAATATGGCTTTTCGAAGGGACACAATGCTCATAACAAATAAAGTATAACGGAACTCTTCTTCATTCCACAAGAACGCAGGTGATGATCACGAAACTATCAACGAGGTAACCAACTTTGTATTTGATAGTCACACTATATATAAACACCTTTGCTTCACATATAGAGAGACTGATCCAGTGTCAGACTCGAATTATATATGGGCACCAAGGCTGTTTTAGTCTTTAAGACTTTGATTACTGTTTTAGTTTAAGGTAAGAAGACTTTAGGGCCATGTGTTCGAGTCGAGTCCGGATCCTCTCCATTTCCAAAGGAAATGGGGATCGACATTTCGTTGCCTTGCGGAACGACACGTGGCGTAAGTTGTAACCAACGGCAAAATTTAAAACCAATTAAATTAATAAATATTAAGAGAATTCAATCACGTTTTCAGATTCTGTTGCCAAATTTGCGGGGGAAAATTGCAGAACGCCAAAACCAGAACGAACTTTCCTTCAACATCGTTCACCTTTCTTCCTCCCCTATCGACCCTTACGCCGTCTGGGTGCCTCACCTCACCTCTGTGTCACCGTCCACCTTCGTTCTGCTCTGCCGTTGCATTTCCATCGTCTGTTCCTTACACATTCATCCCCTAACTCCATCTTCTCTTTCTATATGATGTTTGAATTGGTTGATGATACCCAACTGGTTTATACTTGATTCATTTAGGTAAGGGACCCTTGTGTTTACTTCGCAGCAATTTAATGTATTTTTTCTATAAGTTGAATTTAAATCTTGTAAGTTGTAATCTCTATAAGTTGAATTTGATTCAATGTAATTTTTCTTCACAGCGATTATAATCTTTGATTAGGAAGGTTAAATAAAATTTTGTGTTTTTGATTGCACATTTTGTTTATATGTAAGTTGTTTTTAAGTTACCTGAATGCAAAAATGATAGTTTTGTAGGTTCTTCTTGTTGTGGAGATTCAGTATGAAACTGGTATGTCCTTTTGTTAAAATTCCCCGGCCGGATGACAGTAATGCTTCTAAAGAATCAAGTGAAAACTCAACTAAACATCATGTAGAGCATGAAAGTAAGGTGAAGAAAGAGGTTAAGGACTCAGCTAGTGTCTCACCAAAGTGTCCGTTGGGATATGACTCACAGACTTTTAAGATTGGTCCTCTTAGTTAAAACAAAGTCAAATTGTTTTCATATAACCTATAAGTTGTTTATTTGGATATGACATCGTTGACGGAGACCCTTGCTCTGCTGAAGCTACAACTTTTTGTTTTACTAAGTTTGTTTTATACTTTGTTCGACCACTTGATAATGAGCATTTCACCATATGTAATCTAAAAACAGGCATTCCGTGCTCAGAATTTAGAAAGTGCCAAATCAAGACTCAACCTATGTGCAGAAGACGTTCGTAGTCAGATAGAAAAGGTTGGCAACACTTCAGAGCTATGTTCAAAACTTGCTGCTGTCATGGTTGCCTGGGTTTCAAGCAACGTGATTCAATTCAGGTACCCTGTTCTTTTATATCACTAGCTAAGGAAAATTTGCTTAATTATGTGTGCATTTGTGCATTTAATCTTTGAGATATATAATGCTGCTTGCTCACAGTGATTTTTATATCACTCTCTGTCATTCTATTTCTTGCATCTTTCTGTCAATAT
>Ga0315914_1009859_pt1 | contig 12116 bp, 7 predicted proteins | sample MpolenodulesMG_FD_203920 | JGI IMG/M metagenome (GOLD analysis project Ga0315914, IMG submission 203920) | Medicago polymorpha root nodule microbial communities from Los Angeles, California, United States - elongated nodules | ecosystem: Host-associated > Plants > Roots > Nodule | place: USA... | reverse complement strand
CTTGGAAGTGCAAGGAGGACAGGACTACTTCCGGTTTGTGGAAGGAACCTGTATAATTGCTTGTGTTCCTTCTTCTTCTGTTCTTTACATTATCCGCTGCACATAGACTCTGAACTCACTCAGACTCTGAACTACTTCAGACTTTGAACCTGAGGACAGTTATCTAGAACGTAAAAGAAGAAGTTTCCAAAAACACAATTCAACCCCCCCTTCTTGTGGTTTTTCTCACCTTCAGTGAAGTCCTTTGTCCAAAAGTGAAATCTCATAATGCCTAGTTTCAGGTTCACAGCTCCAAGAGCCAAAATCTTGCACATATCTTCAATAGATTAAAACTTGAATTTGAAAAATCCCTTTCATAGTTGAATTACACTCCAATAATTCATCAATTTGACCCAGATTTGAGCATGAGTCTCAACTTGATGTTGTGGCATGAAGTCCTTTGTCCAATAGTAAAATCTCAGAATACCTAGTTTCAGGTTCACTGCTCCAAGAGCCAAAATCTTGTGCATATCTTCAATAGATTGAAACTTGAATTCGAAAAATCCCTTTCCTAGTGGAATTACACTCCAATAATTCATCAATCTGGCCCAGATTTGAGCATAAGTCTCAACCTGATGTTGTGGTGTGAAGTCCTTTGTCCAACAATAAAATCTCAAAATGCCTAGTTTCAGGTACACTATTTCATGAGTCAAAATCTTGTGCATATCTTTAATAGATTGAAACTTGAATTCGAAAAATCCCTTTCCCAAGTGGAATTACGGACCAATAATTCATCAATTTGACCCAGATTTGAGCATGATTCTCAACCTGATGTTGTAGCGTGAAGTCCTTTGTCCAATAGGAAAATCTCAGAATGCCTAGTTTCAAGTTCACTGCTCCAATAGATATAAACTTCAGGAGTCAAAATCTTGCGCATATCTTCAATAAATTGAAACTTGAATTCAAAAAATCCCTTTCCCAATGGAGTTACACTCCAATTTTGAAGACTTGGCCACAAATCATTCAACTTGATTTTTAGAGATTTTGTTGTTAGTGGTGAATCCCCTTTCTGCAATGTCAACCTCCCATGAAGATTGCTCCAACAAGCTTCTAGACCTGATTCATACTCATCTTGAGAAATTTTAAAACTAATTGTATCACCTATGTAAACCTTGGGAGGAAGTTTATGCAATAGGATATCACAAGATTTCGAAAGAGCTTGAGCGAAGGATTTGTCGGTGCTGATTTTCTCCGCCACCACCGTCTCTGGCGGAGCAACAAAGGGCAAAGGGCAAACCATCCCAACGGAAGAGAAGAACAAGGTCGCAGGGAAGAACCAAATCAAAGTTGGAGCCTAACGAACGTAACAAAACGACACGACTACACAGGAGAACGGTTGAAATAGTAGGAACTACGTCCTGGAAGAGAAACGGGAAGAAGCTAACACTCGTAAACGGAGTCGAAAGGGGAACCTGGACGTTGAAGTCGGACAAACCCTTGCAGAAAGTAACGCCGAAAAGATGAGAAGTTGGCGGAAAGTGACAGTTATGGAGAGAGGAGAGAATTTTGGTGGATCTATTTTTGTTCTCTTGGTTACATTTATGTCAAAAAGTGATGGAGTATGTAAATTTAAATTACGTAACCTCATATTAACACTCGAATATACAAAATTTACGTGATTTAAATTCACGCCCACCATAAAAGAACCATCTCACGTAGAGAACAAAAAAAAATAGAAACTGAACATCAAGGAAATATTGAAAAGAAAAAAAAAATCATTACCTATATGCGAGAGTATGGATGAGAGACATATGATTGGATATTTAATTTTTCACTGAGATTGGTTACACATTCATGGTTATTTATGGGTGAGAGGGATGAAGGTTTAAAGTGTAGCAACGAAGAAAGAGATTTTAGAAAATTTATATGAAACGACAACTTTGGTATTAAGGTAAATTTTTAAGTAAATTTGAGTGTAACCTGAATTATATAGAATGACTAAAAAAAATTATGAGTTAACCTTTCCTAATTAACTAGAAATAACAATATTAATTACATGATCATTTTTTCACAAAAACTAACTACATGATGTTAGTAACTAATCAATTTAACAAAGCAGGTGAAAAATAATCTTAAAACAAACATGAATATCAAGCAAATAATTATTACAATCCAAACATAACACTGATAATATATTCTTACTCTCGCATTGGAGAAACAAACAAACATGACCACATATGGTGTTTATTTGAGAATTCAAATATATAAATAAACATTACACATATTATCCGAACATAGTTCAGTTATTTTGAAAAGATCTCTCTTGATCATTAAATGCTTCTTTTTTTGACATTAACCTTCAAGCCATGTTTCATGTGTAAAACAACAGAAACACTTGGGATTATGGGATGATCTTCCACCACTTGAAAGTGATAATTCAACAATATTGCTACAGCAACCATTTTCATCTCAATGAAGCTTATATCCTTACCCAAACAACTCCTTGGTCCAGCATTGAAAGCAATGAACTTGTAAGAGGGAACATGAACTATCCCTCCTTTCTTTGAAATCCACCTCTCTGGCTTAAATTCCAAGCAATCTTCTCCCCATATTTCCTCGACCCTTCCGATGGAGTATAGAGAATACACTATCATTGTATTTGATTTAACCCTATGCCCACTAGGAAGCACATCAGATTTTAATGCAGATTTATGCTCTAAAGGAACCGGAGGATATAGCCTCAAGGCTTCACATAAAGCTCCATGTAAATAAACTAACTTGCTAAGCCCTTTTGCTCCTAAATCTTTCCAATTATGTTCTCTTGATGGTAAATTTTCTTTGATCTCTTCAAGAATCTTGGCTTCAACAAAAGGGTGTGTTGCCACCAACCAGAAAAACCAAGTAAGGCCCGAGCTTATCGTATCTCTTCCAGCTGCAAGTAGATTGATTGATGTATCTCTCAAAAACTTGTCATCTATTGGATTTTGTCCATCTCCTACTTCATTCATAATGATATTGAGCAAGTCAACTTTTTGTTCTCCTTGCATTTCTCTTTTGGATTTAATTACTGAATACAACATTTCATCAATAATTTTCTGATTCTTTATAAACTGTTTCTCTTCACCAACTTGAAACCATTTCTGCAGCTTCCACCAAAATCTTGGTTTTACATGTCTAGTTAACAATGTGTCCTCTACTTGAGTAAATGCTCTCTCACATGCAATTTCAGGGAGTTCAATAGAAAGACAATTAGGATCAAATCCTAAAACTAGATAACATATATTGTCAAAGGTTAACCTTTGAAAAACATCTTGCAAATCCACTTGCATCCCTTTTTTACAAGCATGATCAAGAAATACAAGAAGACCACTAAATAGTTTTTTCTCAATGGTTTTGTGAATAAATACCTGAAAACTTTCCTGCTTGAAAATTGAGTGAAGTAGCTTTCTGTTGTACTTCCAAATGTGAGAATCAGACCTAAAAATTCCATCTCCAAGGATTTCAAAAATCTCACTGAAATCGTTTCCTTTCCCATAGTTTTCGAATTTTGTGCTAGTGATGTGTTGCACGTTCATGGGGTCACTGGTGCAAACAATGTTCATGTTTGTTAACCATGGTCCTTCAAAAATGAAAGTTCCTCCTTTTTGTTTCAAAACTAAGCTTAGATAATCATGGATATTGGACATGTTGTGTAAGAGACCAGGTAACATTCCAAGCACAGGCCATTTTGTGACGGGTGTGTTTCTGTTGAGCCTCCAATAATGGATTGCAAGGAAAAGAAAAACTGCCAAAAGGATTTCTCCAATGCCAAACATATACATTATTCTGTTGGCTTATGATATATAATATATATATATCACACTAATACTTTGTAGATATGTTTTTTTATATGATATTGTCTCAATGATAGTATTTCATGAGGGTTATTGTCAATGGTGTGATATTGTGAGAATGCTAGGAAGCTATTTATAAAGCATTTCTATTGGTTTTTATTGTTTTTTTCATATATATTTTTCGGTCCATTTTATCACCCATGTTCAAATTCGTTGATAATATAGGACGAAAATGTGAACGCAGTACGTTATTGGTTTTTCTTATACTTATGACAATATTAAATGACGGTAGAGAGATTCACAATTTTTCTTATAAAATAAAGTTTAAATGAGTTGGATTCGAAAACTTATCAATGCATGTTTGAGTTACGTAAAACATTTACAAAAGCACTTACAAATTATCTACTAAATTTTTTTCACAATGGCGGTAGAGTCTATAACTTTTTTAGTGTTTTAATACTAATTATAACCTTTTTAGTGTTTTTTTTTTACGAAACCTTTTTAGTGTTTTAATACTAATTGTAATGTTCTCAGAAAAAAAATACTAATTGAAATGTGAAAAAATACATATCTAACCTGTGTAAAAATACATGGCATGTGTCACCAAAGGAACAAACATGGCACTCATTTAACTTACACAATGACACACACTACTTTTTAAGGTATCTTTTTCTTAATTTTTGTGGTGAAACATCACGCCAATAGTACAAAGTAGGAAACTGAAGAAAGTGAAAAAACGATGGATATATTTCACCAATATAAGAGTTTTACACCAGTATTTTTTACCATGTGCCCTTGAAATTTGGATATATTTCAATAAGTAGCTCTAAAGCCGTGTTCATGTATACTTCAAATAGTATGAACCTCAAAATAGAAAATCCTAGCTCTGTCCCTAGATATGAGTTATCAACTTCTTACCACTAAATCAATATTTTCGTTAGCAAGATTCATAAATTTTAATGGAGAATTAACGGGTACAGGAAATATAATTGTTGTTTTTCTTTTTGGATTCGTACACAAAAAAGGAGTGTGAATATAGGGCAGAAGTCCTGCTATTTATTTTTTTATTTATAGCTCCTATAAGGAAATACATTGAAAACAGTTACTTTCAACGTATAAGTATTAATTGAAAATAATTGTTTAACACCCTAACGTTGATTTGTTAAATAATAAGAGTATATTTAAATAAACGGATGTTAGAAAACTCGTCATCCGTCATATAATAAAACAAAAGTAAATCATAAATCAGTGCGGAAATAATTTTAACATTTCTCATAAAAAGGAAAAATCTGATTCTCAACATTGATGTAGTAAAAACATAAAGATCCACAAGGTTTAAACTCCATAGAAAGTAAAGATTCAACGTTTGACCCCAACCCTAGTGTTATAGATCAGAGCACGTATTTATTCAACTACGTAAAATCACTAGATAATAACAACGGAAGTGAATCCCCGTCGCCACCTTCTAAGCGTCACGCAAACTAGAGCTCTTCGTCTTAAGTATCTGTACCACATGAGTACAGACACCATAAATACAACAACAAACAAAGGGGTGAGAATACACATCATAACATTTATTTGAGATACATGATTAATAAAATAAATTGTCCTAACATCATTAGTCATCATTCATAAATACACTTAATTTACTTCATAAGGTCATACATTATCAACACATATGTCACTAACAGATACATCAATTCACATCATTGGCCCATACATCAATTCATATATCATCACTTATATGTTATGCACTTCATTCATATCATGTATATGCATGTCAGCACCGGTCCCTATCTTCATTTTAATGTATGTCAAAGTTGTGTTACTAAACGTATGTTCGTCTTTCGTCATTTTTATGCAATATGATATGATGCATGAGGACTCATTAAACACCACATAAAAAATTACATCAACAACAGATTATCATTACAACATATTTCATTTCGCCATATTACTTGTTATTATAAAATAAGTACGTTATTCGTCTTTATTCGTTATTCACAAGCATCATTTATTACATCATTCATCATCGTCATATATCAATTCGTATTTCATCATTTACTCATCATCTTACGACAATAATATCTCATTACTAATCAACATCTCATATGCATTCATATATTATGTTTTCATCCCTTAGTTATCCATCCTCACGTATAGAATCCCATAATCCACCTTTACTTTTCATTTCCCTCTAATGACATATTATATTCTTTGTCTTAGTTTAAAGTTATTACTTCATCATTACTTCTACTTACAAAGCCCCTCCATTTTATAAGTCTAGTTCATTGTGTTTTAAGACCCTACCTTCATATATTAATGCATCATTGTTGTCGTATATTACCTTAGACCGCTAACTCTATATACTCGGTTTACTCACGTTTGTACCCTTTAATCTTGCTTATACTATTATGATTGACCTTTATTCTAAGGTTCTTCTATTATCTACGTCATTTATTTATGAACTATTCCTAAATAAATCCTCTTTACTTCACTTATTCACTGTTCATCATTTGAAGCTTTAGGCTCACTAGTACTTTGAGTTAACCACCTTTTGATTATGCCTAACACATTCCCTCATCTTTGTATATTAGTTTAGGACCCTTACCCTTACTTTAGGAACTCGTTTGGGTGAGAAAAGTTGGGTTTTCAAAGCATTGGAAGAGTGCACGGTCGTGTGCCATAGGGGCACACGGCTGTGTGTTCTCATAGTGTCAGCAAAATCACAGTTTTGCTGCGATTTCGCCTTGGGGGACCTTCCCCGACTTTGTTTTCGACCTAAAACTCATCAACTTCGTCCCCAATCATCACCCTATATGATTAACTTATCATTCAAACATTAATCGTCCATTAACCTACCATATTACCTACTCTTTTTAAGGTCAAGTTCTCAATTCAAAACCCTAAACTAGGTTCCCTCAAATTGTAATCTTTCAACAACAACATTACATCCATTCATCATCATTCTTTCTTTAAAATTTCCATCATAACAGCAATAATTTTTTAAGATAAATAACCCCCATTATAGTTTAAGATACCATAAAGTGAAAGGATTCTCCCCCTTACCTCAGATTCTTCAGGAATTCCGGATTTTGGCTCTCTTCTTCGCAGCTAGGGTTTTCTCCTTCTCTTCTCTCCTCTTCTCTTGTTTTTACGTTCAGCAAAAGTATCAATTCTGATTCCCAACTTTCTTTTTATATTTGGGCTGCTCACTCATTATTATTTTCTTCTCCTCCACTTATTATTATTTTACTTCCCACTTCCGTACTTATTTAATACTTCTATTCTACACATCCCACCTCTATATTACTTTTATTTAATTCTTACCTTCACCATTATTCCTCATGGTACATCATTAATCATCAAGATTCTACTTTCTTCTAAATAACATAATATTTAAGCAACATACATTATTATAATCATAATAATTACGATTCCACCTATTTAACCTCTAAAATGAATTAAATAGAAATTTAGGGTGTTACAAACTGTATAAAAAAGACTGGATGAAGTACAGGCTAAGGATAATTCGGTAACACTCATACACATATTAGAAACATTAAAATCACTACAACTTTTCTTCTTAATATATGTTAAAATATTTTAAAGGGTGTTATAAACAGGGATATAAAGAGTATTGAATAAAATGATTTTTAAGATAAAAAAATTCCAAAATCTTTAAATTAGTCATGTGAACGTGGTACCAAGGAGAACATTGAATGAACTATTACTTCAAAATTGTATATGATGTTCTCAAAGTATGCAACCACTCTACATAGAATTTGAAGACTTAAAGTGTTGATAAAAAGAACTGGAGGCTAATATACGATATACTATATTTTTTAATATGTGTATGAGTGTTACCGAATTATCCCCATGATTTATGTCTTTTTGAAATGAAGGTAAAAATGAAATAGAAAAATTAAAGGGTAATAGACTAATATGTGTACGAGTGTTACCGAATCCCATTATTCCGCTTCTAAATTAAGGAGAAAATGAAATAGAAAAATTATAATGTGTCATGTTTTGTATATTATTTTGTTACATTGTAATATACTCAAACAATGGAATACAATCAGGATTTTATTCCGCTTCATTTTGTTTCATCAATCCAAACAGAGTATCAAGTCGTTACTCCATTGACGCTTCTTACCCTAAAATTTAGAGAAATTACACAGGCATAAAAAACCTAGAATTTGAGGAGAGATGATCGTTGAGTGCGTTGTTAGGAGTGATACAATGCAAGAGAGACGGTCAAGTTGGAGAGGCAATTGTGATACGATATACTTTTTTCTTAATGGATTTAAAATATAAAGTTATTTGAAGAAAAAAAGGGTTGAATGTTTGGGTTGAGCGAGGTGAAGAGTGTTTGGGCGAGGGTTTGGGCTGATTTACTAATTTAATCACCCTACTTAAGTGAATGCGCGGTTCAATTTGGCTTTGGTGACAAAACAAAAACCACAAACTGAACTGAAATGTGCCGTTGAGTAAAAAATTGGCTCAAACATATCCAAACCAAACACGATTTATTGTGGTTTTTGGTTTTTGGTGCTTCAGCTTGCGGTTTTCTATTTGGTTTGTTCGGTTTTGAACACCCCTCCTACATATATACTTTTATACACAACCATTTACTAACCAAAATATAGTCATATAACTATAATTTCATAACCATTAAATGGCCAAAACTTAAAAATCAAAATGCAGAAAATAAATAATTTTTATGTTAACCCTCTGTTAACCCTAATACTACATAGTAAAGTTAAATAAAGTTTGGTTAAAATTGTTCTAACCAGTAATAAATAACATATATAATAGCATGTATAATTATTTTTTCAAATGTAGGTGACAGTGTCAAAAATCTATTCATAAAGCAACTAAATGGATATAAAATTGTACTAAAAAAAACGGCAAGTATTGAATTTCAAGGTGTTGCAACAGCAAAAATTGTCTGAGAATGTGAAATTGGATTGAAGAAGGTCACGTTCAATGATTTCCTAATTTATACCATAGCATGTTATAATTTTGTTGAGAATGTGAAATTAATTGGTACTAGTACCACCGGCTGCTCCCTTATTATCCACCGTATTTGCAGTCTGAACATTTATAGTTACATTGTTCAACACTCAAGAGACCTTATTGCATCTGTTGGGCTAGCAAAGGATAAAAGCGTACGCTCCCATTATTTCCACCGAACAGAAGGCTGTTCGTGGGGTTGGCTTCAGTACACATCACCTAATTCTATGAAATAAGTTCATAACTCATAGTTCAATCAATAAACAATGTCAAAATTTCTAGATCAAACATTGATCTGTCAAATAAAGATCGAGAAAAGAATATGGTTGTGTTTGACGTTTTGTTACGGTGGACGTTGATCTTTCGTGGTGGTCTTTACGCCGGAGGAGGATTGTGCCTGCAAGTACGTTAGCACTCCAACGCACCTATGTAACCTTTATATAGGCGAGTAGGAGAATAACCGTCTCCGTGAAATGAGGCACCTCCGTAGGAGGCGGTACAAGATGGCCTCAGCGGCTCATATGGGTTGAGGCGTACTATAGTGCGGTGTTCCACACAGGGCTTAACCTGCTCCATCACCGTCGTAGGCTAGTCTTATTTGGGCTTAGGCTCGTTGGGCCTTGTAGCCTGCAAGCACGTTAGCACTCCAACGACCTATGTAACCTTTATTTAGGCGAGTAGGAGAATAACCGTCTCCGTGAAATGAGGCGCCTCCGTAGGAGGCAATACAAAATGGCCTCAGCAGCTCACATGGGTTGAGGCGTACTATAGTGTGGTGTTCCACACAGGGCTTAACCTGCTCCATCACCGTCGTAGGCTAGTCTTATTTGGGCTTAGGCTCGTTGGGCCTTATAGCCGATCTGAAGCAGTTTCCCCCAAGTCATTATTGTCTTTATGACGTAATTGACTTGTTCCTGTGGGCGTGAAGTTGTTTCGTCTTCAATGGTTCTGTTCTTTTGAGCGGGAAGACGTTTTGTCTTCACGTTGTTTATTCATTCGAGGTTTTCATTGCCTTGCCATCTTGGAGGATTGTTCTTGGAATCTTTTGTAATGTCCCTTGGGAAGTCCCTTTCTCTATGCTTGAGTGGGGTAATTAGTTGGGAATAACTACTTGGGGTTGAAACGATTAGACATGTTGTCATTTCAGTTTTCCACTTTCCACGTGTTACCATCGTGCGAGACACGCACAATGATGAGCGCAGTTCACGCGCCCAATACTTCAGTATTGCTTTAGTTTTTCGTGGCCACTCCCAACCATTAGATGGTGACCTCGGTTTATGTGCAATCTCAGTCGTTAGTTAAAATTTTCGAAAGTTTATAAATAGAGGGAAACCTCTCTTTCCTACTTTTTCCGTTCCATTACTCTTCTCTATTGCTCCTTGCGATATTTTCTCTCTTTAACTTCTCCACTTTCATATTCAGAAGGTACTTTGCCTTCTATCAATGAGTGATAAGAAATGGCTGTGGCACAAAAGGTTGGGACATGCTAACTGGAGATTAATTTCTAAACTTAGCAAGTTACAACTTGTCAGAGGCTTACCAGACATTGACTATCATTCAGATGCACTCTCTGGTGCATGTCAGAAGGGAAAAATTGTTAAGACTTCTTTCAAATCAAAAGACATTGTTTCTACTTCCAGACCTTTGGAACTACTCCATATTGATTTATTTGGACCAGTTAGCATTGCATGCATATATTCTGCTTTAGGTATAGCAGTAACAAGTGATCAATATGCTTGTTCATACTCATTTTCATATATTCTGCTTTAGGTATAGCAGTAACAAGTGATCATCTGATCGTGTGATGCTTGATGTAGCATATTTACGTATATCAAAAGTAAGTATTTATATATTGTCTCCTCAGGGACTAGTGCGATATCATGGATCGTTCGACATCGATTACCATTTTAAATTGAAAGAGTAATTTGTTTGTTTGTTTAAAACCTAAATATCTACGTTATAAGATTAAAACTTGAGATTGATAGGGCGTAAAACTTGTTAGGATTAGAGTTCCTTAATCAAGCGTCACACATAACCTAAAGATCATGCATGGATTCTAGCTCTCCTTTGATAGTACCATGTATCCCTCGTCAATATCATTCGTGTCCAAATAATACAGTGACTCCAATTGCATCGTTTAATTGTCGATGTCTCGCACTATTAAACGATCCAAGAGTCGTTCCTATCATTCAATCGATGATTTCTCAATCTCTTGAATGATAGAAAAGCATTAAGTTCGGATACGACGAGTGGTTATCTAAACATCAATTCCATGTCTAGAATTTATGTTTGGTAGATGATTATTCTAAACCTAGATTCAAAAGTATGTTCAATCACAATTAAATCAAACATGAACAATAAAGTGCAAGAATAATCTCAATATCAAATCAAATGCTAGAACCATACATTTATAGATCAATTGATTATATGATTAGCTTAGATCAAGTACCTCTAATCCCAACAATGGAGATTTAGCTTCTCATTGTCATGGAAGCCTTGCAAGAATGAATTGAAAGGAATAGATTCAATACAACTTTGTGATTTCTCACCAAATGTGGAAGAATCAAACTTCTATCACTCTCACTCTATGAAGATCAAGCCCTATCTCTCTCTCTCTCTCTCTCTAAGTATCTATGTATTTTTCTGTAAAAAAATAAAAGCCTCCTCCAAAGAAATGATCAAGGGCTCTATTTATAAGCTTTCTCATCTGCATCAACTCGCCTCGCGCGTTCTTCTACTCGCCATGGCGAGTTGAGGATTCTTCCCCATTGGGTTTGTGCCACGTCATCCTGGGGAGTTTTAACCGCCCTTGCTCGCCTCCCAAGTAACTCCACTCGCCATGGCGAGCAAACATGAGCTTCTGCCTATTTTTTCCTTTGTTAACTCGCCATGGCGAGTTGAGTGCAAGCTGGTGGCGAGCAAACATGCCTCTCTGCCTATTTTTTTCTTTGCTAACTCGCTTGAGGGCGAACTGAGGGCGAGCAAACCTGTTGTTCTGAATATTTTTGGCCTTGTTGCACTTTGTTGCTTGTTTTCCATCTTTGCTCAGTGCCTTGAGTAACTTTCCTGCAAAATTAGGTAAAGTAAGATAGATAAAGCATAAAAGCATTAAAGTCAATTATCTGTCGGCTTTTTCCTTGATAACTTGCAAAACAAGTTACAATGTTGGAACAAGGGTGTTTCACAAGTCACCTATTGAGTTTTGACAATAACAAGGTATTAAAAATAATCAATTGGATATGCTAAACAATTTGTTCAAGTGTGCAGGATCCATAATCAAAGTACTAT
>Ga0315914_1009852_pt1 | contig 12125 bp, 11 predicted proteins | sample MpolenodulesMG_FD_203920 | JGI IMG/M metagenome (GOLD analysis project Ga0315914, IMG submission 203920) | Medicago polymorpha root nodule microbial communities from Los Angeles, California, United States - elongated nodules | ecosystem: Host-associated > Plants > Roots > Nodule | place: USA... | reverse complement strand
TTCTGAAAAGAATATTTGATACAAATATATGTTTGGCCTGAAGGAAGATTTAATTGTGCAAATATATTTCTAGAAGGAATCTTGGAAATATATTTCTGAAGAATTATTTGTTTCAACATATTTCTGAAAAGAATATTTGATTCAAATATATGTTGTTGCTGAAGGTTACATAAGGAAGACTCATACCCTAGTTTTATTCACCAATTCAATGTTATTGAATTGAGTCTTTTAGGGTTTCATTGTTAAGCATTGTGCTTTATTTTGTGAGCCTCTCTTTGTATCATATTGATGCACTGAGCATGACATGTAGTTGAGTTGTATCAAAACTATAGTTTTACAAAAGAATATTTTTAGGGTTTTGAGTCATTGTTATTTGTGAGTCTTTCTTGTATCACGTTAATACATGTTAAGGATTGTGTTTTATTGAGTTGTAAGTTGTACTATTCCTAAGCTTTGAAGCACGGAGGTAGTTTATGTTTGAAGGTAATTTCATAGTTTTTGAGTTGTAATCAGATAATCACAGGGGCTGTGATTGATTGAGGGAAGTGAGATGAGATCTCAGATCTAGGAGTTCCTAGGTTGAAGTCAATACGGGTATGTCCTAGATCTAGAGTTGTAAACGAGGAGTTTGCTGAGAACTTAGAATAAGGACTACACTGGTGGATTTCCTTCCTGGCTTGGTAGCCCCCAGATGTAGGTGAGTTGTGCCGAACTGGGTTAACAAACCAATTGTGTCTTTTACTTTTCTGTCTTTTATATTTTCCTTGTTCTGTTTGTTTTCTGTTAACTCGATGTTGAAACATCTTACTCGACATTCTGTTTGTGTCTGATGTTGAAATATTGTATAAAACATCTGAAAGCTAACCCGCCAGAATTTCAATGGTTTTTTTTTTGTTTATATAAGAAGTCAAGATTGAAAATAAATACCTCTAAAAAAAATTGAAAATAAATAAGACGTTTTATGTAAGAAAATAAATTTGAAAGGGTTAATGCACCATTTCTAAGATAAGTTACTTAATTTTTTTTACATCATATGAAAGTAATGTCGTTCACATGATATGTAAAAAAATTAATTGTTCACAAATCCTAACTCAACTAATAAAAATGATAAAATTGTTAGATCAAATGTCATAATCAGAGTTCAAACTTTAACACTTTCGTTTATGTGTATCAGTTTATATAACTTTATCATTTAGTCCATAAAAAAAATTAGTTGTGTAATTAAAATATTATTTTAAGAGTAAGTATCTAAATTGATGGAACATGTTAATATAATCCCTCCATTGTTGATATGCTAACATCATTCTCAAAATTTGAAATTTTATGCAAATTTCTTCCTCTTTTGGTATGTGTAAAGTAGCGAATTGGAATGACATTACTATTCAAAATAAAAAAAAAATTAGAATGGCATTAGGTCGATAATATAGATGATCATCTGAAACTAAGTGAATAACGTTTTTTTTTCTTTTGAAGTGGAAGGTATTCATTAAATAAAAACGATATGAATGCTTACAAATGTAGCAACAAAATCTTGGGGACATATCCCATCCAAGACTTAGAACCAAGATGCCTACAAAGTACAAATGTTTTTACATCTCTTCATAAAAGCAACATGAAAATTGCTCTTCTCCCTTTCAAAAATTGTTTATTCCTTTAAAAAGGTTAGCTATAAGTTAATTCACGTTCGGCTTTTTCAACCTGAGTTAACTCACGTAAACATGTGAACGAGTAAAACCAAAAAGAAGAAGAGCAATTTTCAAACAACATTGACATTAATTCTCATGTAGAGGGATATTAATACTAGGGGTGGGCATGGTTCAATTTGGGATGAAAACTGAACCGAACTGAACTGAACTGTTTGCTAAATTTAAAATAACCAAACTGAACTGTTTCAAACCGAACTGAACTGAACTGTTATTATTAATATCTTTGAAAAAAATATGAAAAAAACAAATGAAATTGAATTTTAGTTACCGAACTGAACTGAACTGTTCCGAACTGAACTGAACTGTTTCTAATCGAACTGAACTGTTTTGAACTGTTAGTAATGATTTAGTTTTTTTTTGGTTCAGTTCAGCAGTTCAATTTAATTTTTGGTTTTTTTGCCCACCCCTGATCAATACAATCTAATGTTATGATCAATTTCTACTCTAAGTAATGCTATATCTAACGACGAATGTTATCACGAAATGCTCGCGAGCAAATAATTAAGCAATACCAAAATGTGGCTTTGCGGAAATCGTGGAGGTTGGTGGAAAAAAGATGGTGGTCAACAATAAATATACATTTGCTCAAAAAAAAAAACAATAAATATACATGTCGGGATTTATTCGTGAGACCGTATCTCGTTGTAAATACTATTTCCCTTTCTACTAGACAGAGATTACACTTGATACAATACAATTAACAACAGATACATGTCAGATTCTATAATAATTGGAGATTCCAAAACCGTACTAGTGGCCAATTTAAGACACCATCTCAAGGCCATTGCCTCAACCACAATAGGAGAAATTAAGATTTTTTTAAGTGTGTTGTAGTAAAACTTATCAAACCAGTGTGATTTTGAATTAAGAAACCCCAACCAATTGTGTCATTTTGAAAACATCATGTATCTATATTGATCTTTGTCGTGACACTAAACATATGATACAAAAAGGTGGTAAACACTTTAAAGATTGAAGACTTGTTGACCAAGCTAAGTTATGGAGAATAGAACACCTCCTTTCAATGACCAAGAAATAGAAAATTGCTCACCAACACTTCAGAATTTGTGGCATAAAAAGCAATAATATTGTGGTTTGTTAGGGTCAACTGTAATGGTGGGCTACAATCGTAACAACTTGTATAATTTATTTTGTTGGTTTTTCTTTTTAGAACTTGAATGGTTCTCAAAATTAAAGAATCTAATGTGAATCTTTTTCTCCTGGCCACTTCTAAAGAAATTTGGGATAGGAGTGCTAAAACCAATTAATGTTGTCGTAGAACCAGCGGACCATTCAAACAAATTTCCAATTGAAATTATAGAAAATGTTCTAGTCAAAGTTAAAGATATGATCATAATTATAATAGACTTTGTAGTTATGGACATCAAAGATGATGACAAAGTACCCATGTGGTAGGTCTTTTCCAGTCAGTGTAGGTGTGCTAATTAATGTAATAAATAAGAAAATTTTCTTTTAACTTCAGTAATAAGATATTAAATTTCAATATGACAATCACAATCATGATTCTTCAAAAACTTACTCTTTTGAATCTAACGTGCACAACCCTCCTATTGGAAACAATCCTACAAGTTCAAAAAATGAAAGGGGCTTTGGAAAAAATAATGCCACCCAATATACCACCTTAAAATCCTAAAGATTAAGGAACAACGGTCGAGCTAAAGACCTTAAATAAGCGTTTTGTGGGAGGCAATACACATTTTTAACAGCTAAGGTCCATGGTCAACCCTTCTCAACACAAACCTGACAAGAAATCACAAGTAGCAAGCAATATCATTAATCAAAACGAAGCTGCATTTTATGATTAGCGGGTAAAGGAAAACAAGATTAGGTTGATGATAGTTGGTCACACAAAAATTAATCACAACTGCATCTGGTGGAAGATGTTTTTGTTACATTTGGTTGGTAATTTTTTTGATACATCCATTTGGTTGGTAATAAGGTGCGTTATTTATTATTATAGTTTCATAAAAAACACATGGACGCACACGGATCCTCTCCAACCGTGCTCTCTCCTTCAATCCCTCCAACATTATTCACGAGCATTTGATTAATCTGATGGCTGAGGATCAAAGCACCGTCTCAGCTGTTGCTACATGACGTCCTGTTGTTCTCATCTCTGCCCTTTTTTTTTGGCAATTCCAATTTTCTCGTGTAGGAACATGACTGTTTTTTTCTTCAAATCTATTTCCGTGCTTTCATTTGGAATTTCAACTCATTTTTATTAATTTGTTGAAGATTTGGATGGTCAAATCAAAATTGCAAATGGCTTATCACATAATTCAAGCCTTTCGACAAAGATTTAAAATTTTAAGGGGATGCATATCATATCAATGATATCAAAAGACTATAGTTGGTGACATGTACAAGTTTGATTGAAGGGGGAATTGCTTTGTGACACTCCAATCTGGATTTGCAGATACATACTAGAAGAAACCATAATAACTTTTAAGAAATCGATAAAAAGTAAAGAGAGAAGACACAATCAGAAGAAGAAGAAGAATAAAGGACATCGCAATTTGGTCAAGAACAGTTCTTAATTAATTAGGGTCGTATACTAATTCGTGCAATGTGTTTTTGTTTGGCTTAAATGCACTTTTCACCCCCTATGTTTCAAAAAGTTACGATTTTGGCCCCCTTTAAAAAAATGTATATTTTGACCCCTAACTTTAGGACCTCTTTTGATTAGCTGATTTTATGCCAATTTCTCAGTCTCTGATGGTGTAAACTGGCATGGAGATAGAGGAATGCTGATAAGTGGAGTCCAAACTTGCATTGTGTCCAAACTTGCATGATAAGTGGAGTCCAAACTGATAAGTGGATCCTTCTTTAGGGTGCCAAAAGTTACACGATGTCAGTTTGAACTCCACTTATCAGCATCTTTCTATCCCCATGTCAGTTTACACCAGCAGAGACTGAGAAATTGTCATAATCTCCATCAAAATCAGCTAATCAAAAGAGGTCCAAAAGTTAGGGAGTCAAAGTGTCCATTTCAATTCAATACTCAATAAATAAATGAGTGTTGTTAACTGATGCCCCATACATTAGTTAAGGAAAAAAAAAAAAATATTTGACATAATTCTTTACACTTATTTAACTTTGACAACTTAGAAGAACCTTGTAGTTAACATTTTCCTAAAAAAAAAAAAATAGATAGAAAAGTGGAGAAGATGGAGGAAGGGTGGCTTGCTGCTGTGAATGTTCGTCAACAACATGTTTCTGAACTGCGTACTTTCTTTCATTTGGAGCAGGTCAGCGTTTGGAACCATCTCGGTATCCTTGGAAATATTCGGAGAATCAAATACAACATCGATGAAGGTTTGTCTTTGTGTTTCAATAGCATATCTGATGCTGCGGAAGTTGTCAATCTTATAGGGGACATGGTTCAGTGGAACACGATTCCTCCACACCTTTTTTCTGTTGAAATCGTCCCAATTTGCTGCGGGGATTTGATTGTTCTGCCTAGTCATTTGTACTAGAGTTGCCAAAACATTTACTTTGCTTGACCCACTGTTTCTTAAAGGCTGATCGGTACTGGGATGCACCCCTCACGTCTTCATTCTCTAGGCCTCAAGGAGGAAGAACAAGAAGCTGATTTTTGAGGATGGTGATGCTCATGCTGCTGCTGCTGCCAAAAAATATCGTTTAGCTAATGCCATAGTTGCTCGTGTGAAAGATATTGGAAATAATCACACAACTTTTGAAATCAGTACTCATCTTGGTCGTATTTTAAAACCCGGTGACCATGCTCTTGGTTATGACCTGTCGTCTGGAGAGGAGAATGGTAGAGTTGTTGCTGTTCAGGATAAGTGGGAATCTGATTATCAACTCTTCTTAAAAGATCTACAACAAGACCCTAAACTCCTCTTCCACCGAAGAGCAATCTACCGAAATCCAACCAACTGCCATCCATCTGGCCCACTCATCAGATCCCTCTTTTATAGACCTTTTTATCCATTGGAGGATTTGCTTGATGGATGATCTACTTACAAGCTTAAACAAACATCACTTCTATTGATGTTTTGTTAGTTCCAATAACAAAAACAAGGAAGATGCTTTTCATTTATTAGGTTTTTTCTATTTGCTGTTTCTGTTTATTCCCATAACAAGAACAACTTACTTTGTTGCAATTTGCAATTTCTGTTTCATATTTATGTTTATTGGAACAAGTTATGTGTGTTTATCGTGCTTCCCAAACCATGCCTGTCATTATATTCAGCATATAAAGTTCCTTTCACCATTTACTTTCCTGTCTTCCATGTGTAAGCAGCTAATATGCATTGGTTTGATCTTCTCTGCTATGTATATATCTGTTTCGTAAATCTTATACAGTTGTTTGTGGTATAGTACTACCTTTTATATGGATTCATTCCTGTGCTGGATGGATGTAAATATTTTGTGGATCTGTTTTTATTATATTGTTTGTTATAAACAAATAGTTCACTCCATTTGTACTTGAGTTTTGATTAATCTAATACCTATCGTACGAAGCAAAACTGGCAAACCGTCTTTATTAGGAGATTTTCAACTCTACATAAATAGATTAAAGTATAGTGTGGCTGCTTCTCATATGTGTCCTTTCTTTCATTTGCTGAAGCATGGTGCCAACTGCTACTGTTGTTAGAATCAAACTCTTGGATCAAGGTATTGACTATTTTTTCTGTAGTCAATGTCATGCTCAAAAGCAGTTTGTGCATTTTATAAAGGAACTAGTTCCTGGCTGCGAAGAATCTCTTTAAGATAAGCAACTTGTTTTTCTCATGATACATTTGTCCGTCAATTATGAGATTGCTGAATTTGCTGATTGCATTTATACGACATTTTGAGATGTTCAGTTATATCATTATAGGCTACTCAAGTTGTTACTACATGAGCTTGAAAATTATTTTGTCTCAAACCCCATCGCAATCTCATTTTTTTTTTTTTTAAGTATACAATCCTGTCTCAAAGCCTTAGGGATGCAGATTTTGCAGCAAAACTGGTTGGTTTATACAACTCTTGCACCCAAACATGGCTAGTTTTATTTCTTTTCACTTGGAATTAGTAGACTAGAGTGGCACCAAACTGTATTAATGTGTGATATTTACAGCTTCACCATACTGCTGTGAAAGTCTGTTATGCAGAAAACTGCATTAATGTGTGATATTTCACAACTTGCAAAGACTGCATTAAGTGATGATTTTTATCATGGAATCTGCAAAGCTCTTGCTTGTGAAATATCCAATACTGGTTTTTGACCTTAATGTGCAAGTGTCACAACTTGGATTCAATCTGGTTTTACTACTAATAACAAAAGATGCTTCCCAAGGTTTTAGCTCATTACTATTAGGCAAAATAACTTCCGTAAGGTTTAATTGACTTTCCAGTTCCACTGAAGGGGAGTGATAAATGTTTTAAGTCTTTCATCTCTTTTCTATTTTCTCCTGTTGCTTATTTTGTATATAACAGTTGGTCTGTCATTGCGGCAGATTTGTAGTAAATATGGTTCCGAATACAGAGAATCTACAAGTTCTCCATAGTTTATCTTTTATTGCTTTTATGTGTGTATTCTGCAAAACGGTATTCTATTCAGAATACTGCTGCATACCATCATGGATAAATATGTTGTTCCTTATTGACCTAACTTATACCTGTTTTCTTTTCCAGAGCTTTTGATTGGAGTCTTTCAAAAGATCCACTTCAGAGTGAACTTTGGAGCTGCTTGTTTACCTAATTAGGTCTTTTTCAATCATCAAAATGGGAAGAGCCTAAAGGTACTGCAAATTTATTAGCATCTGCATACCCACGGGAAAGATTGATTTGTATCAACTGAAAAATAGTCAATCTTTAATACAAGGTGTTGCAACTTTTACTGGTTTAGAACTGACACGGATTGGGAAATGGTTCGGTTGTTGAACTGTTTCTTCTGGTGTGTTGGGTATTGAATGTAATGAGACCATGATGATGGATGGATGGTTCTGGCGTGGTGTTTCTATCTTGTTGACACAGCCTGCGATCTCTCTCTTTCTGAGTCTTTTGCAACTACATATTTTTGAGGCTTTGCTGCTCTCAGAGCTGACTATTTCTGTCTCTGAGTTGCTCTCATTGCCAATGATCATTTCTAGTTCTGTTTTCTCTACACACAGCAACAGCAACAGTATCCATGTCCTTGTTCTCTCTCTTTCTCTCTTTACCCTAACCAAACACAAACCCTTCATGATCTTCATTCTTTCTTCTTCTTCGGGATATAACGAAGCAGTGATGATATTTCGTGCAACTGATTCAGACATTGTGAGGGAAGAAAAGAGCCTATGTACTGGCGAGGCGACAGTGTCAGTGGGTCCTTTCACAGACATATGTAATCGCAGCCATGCGCTTTGCTTGCTCTCTTATCTGATAAAACATCTAATCTGAGCCTTGTATTCTTCAACACCCCTACTCTTCATCTTTTCCCCCTGTTCTAGCTTAATTTTCCTTTCTAGAAAAGAAGTAAATATCACCTGTTTTCAACATTTTCAGTCCAGTGTTATCAAATAGTGGCTACAGTGGAATTTGAGCAAACTACTATTGTCTACACCAATGTTGTCAAATAGTGCCATTGTAGCATAACAGAATATGAGTAAAAAGATATTTTCCACGATCAGTGATTGACTACACAGTTTCATTAATCTCGCCCATATACATGTTTTCTACACATGTTATTATTTCCTTTGCTCTTCTTTTTCTTTCTTTAATGACACTTTTCCCCTTTTTTTTGAGTTTCCAACATTATTTCCCCCACATATTCTCCATTTGGCACTTCGATTTATGTTTTCCTTGAATTTTTAATAATTCTACAATATTTATGTGCTATTTCTTGGCAATATTATTCCTATTTTGTTTGAGTCAGGTGTGAGGCTGAGATAGGTTATGGGGAGGGTCTGTCTGGTTTCCAGTTCCATCTGAACCAGTGAAAAAGGCACAGAAAAAAGGGCTCTTCAGGAACGGATGCTGTTCTCTTAATCACCCACCTCTAACCCTAACACTGCTACATATTTTTCATCCTATCTCTTACTTTTCTGGTCTACAGTATATAAATGGGAAGTTGATTCTGCTGAAGAAATGGGGTACATTTGCCATACAGATTTTCATATTCAGAAGAACCATCAAGCCAAATAGTAAGAGCTCGTACGAGTACTCTGAATCATATATTGCAAGCTGGGTCTGTCTTTGGGAGCTTGATCTCTATAAATTGTAACTTGGTGTCATTAGTCTTTGAATGTATCGAAATTGCAATTAAATCTCTAGTGTCGTTTTTTTAGTAATTTTATGGACTAAATTATTCAACAAAAAACGCATTAAAAACTAAATTGACTACTTAAAAACAGTTTTGAAGACTAAAATGACTAATAAAAAATATATTTGTGGATATGTTTGCAATTTCGCTACATATAATCACACTAAAACATAAAACTTAACCAGAAATGTTGGCAACGGCAACATCGGTTGTAGCTTATACACATAAAATCAACATCTAAGTGTGTTACACAAACCCAAATTAACACAAACGGATTTATCACTATTAAGAAACAGGAAGTTAGTGTTTTAATATATATTTTTTTCATATTGGGGATTTTAAAGAACAAATTTATGTTTTTCCATTAGTCTGACATTTTATTTGTCATTCAAACTAGCTATGTTAGCTTTTTTAAACGAGTTGACGTCCCTGTTTCACAATAGATGTTTAATGATAGTGACTAAAATGACTAACAGAGTGTAGAGAGGAGGATTAAACATTGTTTTCGTTTGAGTTTGAGACTAGTGTGGCAACATCTTACACTTTTAAAATGACTAAAATGGTGGTTTGCACTTTTATTAAATAAGTCAATATCTTCTGATATTGCAATGCTTATATTGTTATACAATTTCTTGAAGTATATGTGCAAGTACTTGTGGGATGCAATAAATGGATTTTGACCTAGTCTCTTGATGAAATGTTTGGTAGTTAGGACTAAAAATATTACTATTAAACGTATTAGGTGGTTAAGACAAAATCTTAACTATTTAACGTATCAGTACTCAAATCATACAAGAATTTTCCAGTAGACACAGCTGCAACAACTCCTTTGTCTTAAGCAATTGAAGAAAGTGCAATATGGGGAAATTTCATGTCGACAACAAAGAAATTACGTGTGTAGCCGCAGACGTAGAGTGAGTGAGAAAGGAACCATCCATGTGCTATGCAATGCACATAACCAAGTCAGCTACCATAAGCAGCATGGTCTTCAACACATACACATAGAAGCAAAATATTCCCTCGGCTAACTAAGCTTTGGAACAGTTAATTACAAAGACCTGATCTTGAAGTTTAAATAAATCATTATTCACAAAACAAAAAACCTCCTTGAATACCTAAGTATACAAGATGCATCAATCAACTTACATGCATCAGCAGCAGCATTCATGCTCTGTTCATTCCTTTCAAGAAACACAAAACCTCGTTGAATTGGGTTAGCAATGATTATCTGCAAATATGTTTGTCATGTACGCTCAAAAAATAGACAAAAGCTTTCAAGTGAGGTAAAAGATGAAATGCGAATAACAGCGGAGTACATTGGTGTGTCATAAGCTTCTCTCTTACTAATACACAAAAAAATTAGTGTATGTTTAGTTCCACTTTTAGATGAGTCGAAATTGATTCTTGATTGTACGAGTCCAGTCTATATACTATTTTTAAGTTGAGTTTACGAGTCCAGTCTATATACTATTTTTATATGTGTTTAGTCCCTGCAAATAAGAGGTCATTTAAAAATTGGTCCATGTATTCCTTAATCCTGACAATTTGATCTTGTATTTGGGAGTATCTTGGAATGGACTTATACGGATAAGGAATTGACATACAATGCAGCGATTTCGTTGATGAAGAAAAGAAAGGAAGAGGATGAGGATGAAGATGAAGATGAAGGAGGGTATTTTGGTCCTTTCCTATTTAACTGGAACAACTAAGGGCATTTTGGTCATTTCGCGTGTGTATGAATCAATTAGCAGAGGACAAATTGCCAGGATTAAGGAATACATGGACCAATTTTTAAATGACCCTTGCAGGGAATAAACACATATAAAAACCTTCTTTTAAAAAGTTAACTATTACAATTTTCAATGCATTCAATACACAACTTTTCATTAAAAACTCAGCATTTAAAGTGTTTAAAAGTGTCAAGAGGCACTCGTTAACATTTCCCAAAAGGTAAGTTGAAGCAAAGTAGTCTGTGTTTAGATACATTTATGTAAAAGTGGGTTGAATAATAATTTCATTGAAAAAATCACATTTAGTGTATGTTTCGTTCTGTGATGATAATAATTGATTTTGAATGAATGAATTTTGTAAAATTGATTATAATTAAAAGTGAGTTGAAAGTAAAGTGATTTGTTTTAGATATATTCATGATAAAGTGAGTTAAGCTATAATTTATGTTTGGTTGCCCGGTGAGATAGCCAAAACGTGAGTCTATCCCTTCAAAATCAATTTCCCTGTGTTTGGTTTTTCTTCATATCACTGCGTCGAAAGTTTTGCTTTTAAGAATTTGAAGCTATAAATCCTAGCTCCAAGTAGAATCAATTATACTCAACAACAACCAAACATATCATAATCAATTATACACCTTCAGAATCAATTCTAGTCCCTCTAAAACGAAACCAAAAATACACTTAATTTTATTTGAAAGCAACCAAACATGTCATAATAAATTATACACCTCCAAAGTCATTTCTTGCCACTCTAGAAGTCAAACCAAGCATATACGAACTCAGAAGCTACGGTCTAGCTTTAAAATCAATTATACTATGAGAGCAATAAAACATGTTAAAATCAATTTTACACCCCCTCCTCAATAAATTCTAGTTGCTTCAACCATGGAACCAAATATAACTTAATTATGAAATTTTCATTCACAACAAACCAAAAAAAAACAGTAAGAAAATGGTAAGAAAGAGAAGTACCTTGAGAGTATGGAGAAATAATCTCGTACATATGATATGTAAAAATATTAGTTGTCCACAAATCCTAACTCAAGTGATAAAAATGATAAAATTGTTAGGTTAAATATCATGATCTGAGTTTAAACTCTGACGCTTCCGTTTATATGTATCCGTTTATATGACTTTATCATTTCGTCTATTAAAAAAATTAGTTGTGAAATTAAAATATTATTTTAAGAGTAAGTATCTAAATTGATGGAACATGTTAATATAGTCCCTCCATTATTGATATTGTAAAATCATTCTTAAAATTTAAAATTTTATGCAAATTTCTTCCTCTTTTGGTATGTGTAAAGACGAGAATTGGAATGACATTACCATTCAAAATAAGAAAAGAGAGATTAGAATGGCATCAGGTCGATGATATAGATGATCATATGAAACTAAGTGAATAACGTTTTTTTT
>Ga0315914_1009851_pt1 | contig 12125 bp, 10 predicted proteins | sample MpolenodulesMG_FD_203920 | JGI IMG/M metagenome (GOLD analysis project Ga0315914, IMG submission 203920) | Medicago polymorpha root nodule microbial communities from Los Angeles, California, United States - elongated nodules | ecosystem: Host-associated > Plants > Roots > Nodule | place: USA... | reverse complement strand
AAGTAGGTAGCTCGATTGCTGAGCTACGAGACACCCATAGGGTGTGTTTGATCTGCAAAACAGTAAGTTCTGGACATAACAACACAAGACTGAACAACACAACACAAGGCGGAGCACAAAATTTTAAGCCTAAGTGCATTTTTGACACCTTAACCTAAAAAGTTACGATTTTGGCCCCCGAACAAAAAAAAAAGCAATTTTGGCCCCTTTCGTCCCAAAATTGCTGAGAAGACGCCACGTGTCCCAATACAGGTGACATAATCGCAACTTTTTGTAAAGACAAAGGGTCAAAAGAGCGTATTTCTCTAAACATAGGGTCACTTTTGCCATTTTTTTAAAAGGGGGCCAAAATCGCTACTCTTGCAAACTTAGGGGATCAATAGCACGTTTAAGCCAAAATTTTATGATATTGAATCATTTTTGGTTTTATATGTTTTTTTTGGACAAAAGACTATTTTGGTATTTTAGACAATTTGTACGTGGGACAAAAAGTTGTGTTTAGTGAGGGACAGGAATTTTAGTTTTTGTCCTGTCCCTTGCTTCAAGTTTGTCCTGTCCCTGAACAGTTTTACAAATCAAACACTTTACAACTGAAGTTGTCATGTCCTGTCCTTTGTTTTTTTAGCATATCCTATAGTGTTTTAAACACGAGATCTATGGTTCGAACCTTTGCAACTAACTAACATAACCACAAACATTCTAACATCTGTCTATAAAAAATACAATAAATGCTAGTTGCTATGATGTGTTGATTCAAATCCTAATCTTTGATTCTAATCTTTGTAATAAATATATGAATTTGATTTTAACATATATAATTTATAAATGTTTTGACAAATGGTCAATGACGTCAACATTTTTACAGCTCTGCAACCACATCGCGACCACAGTTGCATTACATTAACAGTATTTAACAGCAATCTCGCATTTTTTTTTACTTCTGATATCAGTATCCAGGTGACCCGTTTGTTTTTGGAAGCCTTTGTGGGTGAATTCTGACCTTGTTGGCAATACGACCGTTTCTGCTTTATTTATTAAGATTCATTGTGTCATTTCACTTGCTAAAAATCCTATTTTCTTTGTATCATGACTGTGTCTGTGATATTCTGGCTTTGCAACCAAAATTAGCCATCTTGTTCTCTATTTTTGCGACCGAAGTCACTTTGCTGCAGTGCACTGTTTCTTTGACTAGAACGCATCCTTTTCCATGCACTGTTTTGTGACCAAAATCCTCTTCTGTTGTACATTATATTTGCTACTGAGTTCTGTCGTTTTGTGCTCTGTTTCTTGTGGCCTGAAGCCCCTACCAGTGTACTGTTTTTGTTGTTGAGTTTTGTTGTTGAGTTCTTCACTTTTTCATTAGAATGTCTTGATCCACTGCTGATATTTCTTATTTAAGCAAATCTTGCTTAAGATGTTTCATGACTTATGAAATTACGAGTTATTGGTTATTTAAGGCATCAATTACTAATTTCATTATAGTTATGACTAAGTTTCCTTGATTATTTGAATCTAAAGGTTTAATTTCACGTTGACCTTGATATTATTTGAGTTTTCATGTTACGATTTCACGTTTTACGATTTTACTTCCAGTTTTTTATTCTGCGTGAAATCTCAATCTTAACTACCTTGACCTTGATATTATTTCATACTTTTTCCTAATATTACAACTCAAATTTATAGAATATTATAATTCATCATTTTCCCTCTTTCCAAATTTCCCTTTGCTGCCTAAAATCCCCTCTTCTCCTCTCACTGGCTGAAGTCAATAAAACATGAGAATAGTGTTGTCAAATATCGGCTATGGCGGATATCAGTGGCGGGTTTTTGGATTTACGCCATTGCCAATTTTTTGAAGAATGGCGGTGCCACGGGGCCATACTCGGATATGGTGGCACCAAATGTCGGCCGGTATGGCAGGTTTAGGGCTCTCTGCTTTGGTCCACCATCGACAACATTGTGAGAAGAAGCAGAAAAGCTAACTTGGCGTATTCAGACACTTTCACGCAGTCATTTAATTATCCCGGTCATTTCAAAATACAGTGGCTGCTACTAATACACATATCTGATGGAGACAAAATACAGTGGTTGCCACTAATTCAGATATCTGATGTTTTATGTACCCATGCAATATGGGTATGTTTCCATGTTTTATGTACCCATGCATCACAGCTGCTCCTCCGGGCTTATCTTCATTATGTTTTCATTGTACATACTATATATACTTTGGGAAGCCTTCAACTTAGTTTGAACGAAACTTATATTTAAGTTAATTAGAAACAGCGGAATAAAAGACAATGATGGTGATTTGCCTTTTTCTTCAATAGATACCATACAAATGTTTTATTCAATGAGTATTATATAAACGATTTCAGTGACTCCCCCTAACCTGATAGTAACTTGACGTTGAGATCCATAGGAGTGTCACTAGGTGGCAATCAAGCAAGCTAGTTTCCTCAAGTATATAAAGAGCGTATTTTTGTTGAGTACTAGCTATACTAGTCTTAGTCTGAGCAACTTCAATTCCTAAAACATATTTAAGCAGCCCAAATCGTTAGTTTGGAAGTGTAGAGACAAACATTGTTTCAACTAATGGATGCCAACTTTATTATTACCGGTGATGATGATGTCATCGGCATAGACAAGCAGGAAGAGGCAAGTGGTTGCTGAAGAATGCAAGAAGATAGAATAATTAGCATCATTTCTAGAGTCATGCCTTACTCAATGGAGGCCACGTCCACCATCCGCTCCTCAAGACTCGTATCCTACCTTGCTCTCATACCATGTAACTTCTGCCAATTCTGTGTCTTGAAGATCACAAAACATGTATTTAATATGGTGTTACAATAAATGCAGTGTTGATGCATTATCCCACGATATTAGGAAGGCCATAAATCTAGCCAAATGCGTGGATGAGTTGATGAGGATATATGTCTTCTTTACTGCTCTTTCAAGAATAGGTGTTTCTGTATTGGGATTGGCCTAACCCAGGCGAAGGATTTTGTATCCTGAATGGGGCCCATTAGAGCAGCTCCTTTGGGTTTAGACAATCAAGATATATATGGTTCTAAAGGTTCCATATGATGATATATGATAGAACATTATGGTGTCGTTTGGTCCATTTAACCGACCCTGTGGGATACGACTTGGTTGTTGTTGCTGTGCAATAAATACATCAAGTGCTTAATGAATTAGCACTAAACCTAGGAAGTTGTAGACTCTAGAAATATTAACAAACAATCTGGGAAGTAGTACAATTAAAGAAATATCTACAGATTTACGTAATTCTAATGGTATTATGTAAAAGACCAATAATTTACTGTCTTTGATAGAACTTCGGGCACAAGATTGAAAGATGTGTATGCAAAGAAGTTAGAGTAGTTAGTTGTAAAATTAGTTAGGTGGTTAACTTAAACAGTAGTATTGAAGGGAAAACCGTAGTTGTAAAGGGTGTGAACAGAAAACCGTAGGAAGGAGAATAATCCTTTTCTCAACATGTAAAAAGGAAAACCCGAGGCACACATTTTTAGAGCAATAGATGTTGGGGTATTTATGGCAGGGGAATTGGGTACAGTAAAATGCATTGTTGATGCATGATCCCACGATGTCAGGAAGGCCATAAATCTGGCCAAGTGCTTGTGTGAGCTAATAAGGACCTGTGTACTTCTCAATCTTCCAAGAATAAGAGTTTCTGCATTGGGAACGGACTGCAAGTTTTTGGCATAATCCATGTGAAGGATTTTGTATACTAAATGGGGCCCATAGGAGCAGCTCCTTTGGTTTTAAACAGTCTAGGTTAACACCCAACCTGATTCAAGGATAGTAATCTTGGGGCCCAGTCAGGAGTGCCTTTTTGTTAGGAACCAAAGAATTAAATTCCAAAGAAATAACAATTTTATTAATAAATAGGATAGGATATGAGATAATATCTCCTCAAGGGTTTCCCCTTCACAATTGAGAATCTCTAACTAATCCAAATAACAAAGTAACTAACTTCTTTAACTACTTAACTACTGTAATATCTATTATTCTATATCCTAACACTTTGTCCCAGCCAATCATTTAGATTAGAGTGTGTAGATTGTCCAGAGTCACAAGTGAGTAGCAACATAGGCGTGTGATCAGAAATTAGAAAGATTTCTCAAGCATGAGGAATCCCTAATTTTCAACTACAGAAATTGGACATGGACCCAGGACATGAGAATGAAAGATGTGGAGGTAAAGCAGTTAGTGTAGGTATAGAATTTGTTGGAGTGATGGTGTTAGTTAGGTGTCCATAAGAAACTAGTTAAGGAATCTGTTAGGTGGTCAACTTATATAGGGAAGTGGATGAAGATTCATGTTCAACAGTTAGTAATTTGAGCATTAGCTAAATTGTAAATGAGGAAACCCTTTGAAGGAGATTTCTCTCTCCTTCTGTTAGTTGTTATTCAGTTTACCATACTGAAGTGCTCTTTGTCTTACTCTCTTTTTTATGTTCTCTGAAATATGAGATTCTGTTCGTCACCGTTTCTTCAAAAACTTGGCAGTGATTGAGAGAGTGAAGTCTAAGACTTAAGGGGAAGAGGAGGGGTATAATGTTTGGTCATTTGTCTTTTATTCTTATTACACTTGGGTACGTTATGCTTTAGTAACTATCAAAAGGATAATAAAAAACAAACAATACATGCCCCGATTGGATTAACTTCTAGCCTATGGGAGCTTCTCAATTAAAATAAATATTTGGTTCCTTCTGAAAAAGCTTTTTTTGTTCCTGTAGATGTTTATGGAGAACAGGAGAAGTAAAATGATATTACTTTAAAGAAATTGAAATGCAGAAGATATTTCAATTGATATGAGAAGTTGTTTTAAAACCTAATAGCCATTCCAATATCCTTTTTTTTTTTAAGAAAGCCATTGCAATATCTTAAAATTATGTTTTCCAAGTGCTGGAAGAGTTTATCCATTTTAGCTCATAATTTGTTATAACAATATAAGAAGTAAACCATACGAGCTTTGACCTTTGGATAATAAACACAATTTTATTTCACAATTTTTATCTGCATTCCTTGGCATATATTCCACTCATGGTTCTGTCTACTTATTATATTTAGTGGTCTACTTATTATATTTAGTGAAAGTATTAAAGTGAACTGAATAAATGGAAAACAAGGTAATTTATAGCAAAGAGTCCATAAGACCCCTTGCCTTATATATAGTTTCCTTTGGCATGGCTTTATCTTAGTAAAAATTCTAGTTCCCAATTCATGGACCTCTATTTGTATTTAGTGTGGAAGGTTAATAGAAAAATAGCAGCATGAGTTTTGATGCATGCGGTAGCAACGTTTCTTTCTTCCCTCATTTCTCTATTGAACTTTAAACCATTGACAGCGACAACTACTCTGACCTTTTTCTTGTTCATAAATATAGGGAGTATCTCGGAGGCTGATGTATCCCATAACATTTTAGCATTGTTGAAAAGTAAATCAAAGGGTCACCAAAACCTGAACTCGGTGTTTGAAAAGCTGTCTGCAGCCCTATCTGGACATACAAAAGCTGTCAATGCTATACATTGGTCATCGACTAATGGTAATTTCTCTTCGTTGACAAACTGTTTCTCTTGTTTGTGATATAACTTTTAGGAAATAATGGTCAAATTAGTATTATATTTTTTGTTCAAAAATGTATTTATTCATAGCTATAATAAATATAAAGTCAAAATATTTAAAGAAAGTCACACACCCACACATGAAGGAGAGGATAGACCAGAGCAAGAGAGATATCCTTGCTGTATATGTTATTAGTAATGATCTGTTGATTGTAGTTACCTTGCAGCTCACCTCCTTGCATCTGCTGGGATGGACAATTTGGTTTGCATATGGAACGTATGGAGCAGAGATAAGAAGAAAGCATGTGTGCTAAACTTCCACAATGCAGCAGTGAAAGATGTAAAATGGTCTCAACAAGGGAACTTCTTGCTTTCTTGTGGATATGATTGCGCATCAAGGTTGGTTGATGTTGAAAAGGGGATGGAAACTCAGGTTTTCAAAGAAGATCAAATGGCTGGAGTTGTAAAGTTCCACCCAGATAATTCAAATATCTTCCTTTCTGGGGGATCAAAGGGGCAAATCAAACTATGGGATATCAGAACTAGCAAAGTTGTGCATAACTATAATCGAAATTTAGGTTCTATTCTAGATGTTGAGTTTACAAAAAATGGGAAGCAATTCATTTCTTCTAGTGACGTATCTGGGAGCAATATCAGTGAGAATTCTATTATCGTTTGGGATGTTTCAAGACAAGTACCGTTGTCTAATCAGGTACGATAGCTCTAATGCTGTTTTATAGTTCACGGTTCCCCTATTCTCTGCAATTTGATGTGAAAGTTGCTTATCATTAGTTTTGACTGTGTTGCTGATATTGATTACAACTATTTTGGAAAAATAAATCGTTCTAGAGGGAATTGAATAATGCAAATAGTCTAGTAAAAATCATCATAGGGATCTTGTTCTAATCATGATTTTAAAAATTAAAACCAGATTAATAATTGAACCTGTGAGGAGGAGCCTTGGCGAAACAGTAAAGTGGTTGCGCCACGTGACTGAAAAGTCACGGGTTCAAGTCCTGGAAACAGCCTCTTGTGTAAAAGGACAGGGTAAGGCTGCGTACAATACACCAAAATGGTGGGACCCCATCCCGGACCCCTATGTATGCGAGAGCTGTAGTGCACCGGGCTGCTCTTTAATAACTGAACCTGTAAATTGACTCATTCAAAATTTAGTGGTCCAATCATGACTGGATTGCGGTTGCATTTTAATGTTTAATATATGAATTCATTTATTAGCCGACCCCTCTTAGTGGAATAAGATTTGGTTGTTGTTGTAAATGAGTTCATTTATTACGTTGTTTTGAATTTTAATACTTTTTACTATATACAATTTTTTTTCCTCTCAAAGCCATTTTCATTTTCTTTGAGACTTTGGTATCAACCTCCCTAAGTCAATGATGGCCTCTTCGAAAATTCTCCTCCACCACCACCTTTGTTTCAAGCCTCTTCGCTGCATATGTGTTCTCCAATCCCTGAAAATGCTTCAACCACGATTTCTTATGTTGGTATTAGTAATATTTTCTCATCAAGTTACATAAAAGTTCAATGAACATTACTTCCTCTTACGGGCCATAATTCTTGTCAGAACAAGATTAAGATTATAATTGCATTGATCCGACATTAATTGCTTGGAACAACAATATCAAATGACGCTGTTTTTGTTTAAATCCACAATTTCCCATGCAATTTTCTCCCGTGTTCTTGGTTGTGTTCACGCGTATGAAATTTTAGAGAAAATTCATGCATATTTGTTGAAGTTATGGATTATAGATAAAAAGAGGAGAGAAGTAACAAGAGCTTGAATATTATTCATTATAGCTCCATCCTAATGTGATACAAAAGACTAAACACTAATCCCTATTTATATATATACATAGACTCAATCCTAAATAAATAGGTGTAGAAAATATTTATGATATATTTCAAAGTTGTAAATAGGATAAAGCACTAATTCCTTTAAATAGATTATTCTAAATCTAATGGGTTGATTAATGGACCGAATACAATCCTTACAAATAGGGATTAGTGTTTACAACACTCCTCCTCAAGCACTCCCAATTTACAAGTAAATTGGTAGGCCCTTTGTCAACATGTTTGCCTAAAAGAATGTAAGTTGTAGTTATCAAAACCACTGTCAAACTTTTCCTTAATGAAGTGATAGTCTATTCCTATACGATGTCCAATGATGTTGGATAGGATTATAAGCAATGTTGAGAGTTGATTTATCATCGCAAAATAACTTATAAGGTCCTTTGTGATTATCCCAGTCAATTACGAAAAATATTCTAAAACAAAATGATAAAATCATATCCTAGTGACTCCACATTGAGAAAAATCAACCTATAAGAGTGGCTCATTTAAAGACAAGTCAACAACTTCAAGAAATCCACTATCATCCAATGATCCAACCTCATCTCTAGCGATATCCCACATTTTAGTTTCCTTTTGATGATATTGGAGTGCTTCTTGATAGAAGTCGAAGGTTACTATGCACATATACTAAACCTTCCTCTCTATGTGGTGCCATCTTGTTTCTCTTCCAATAATGAATAATTGAATATGTGCTCCAATTTCTTTCACAACATGATGATGAACAAGGCTATTCAAGTAGCTTAAGTGTAACCATTTGAAGTAATGGAACACGACCACCATGCTTTTGGATCTATCTTTTCTCTATCAACAAGAGAAGAAAGATTGCTTAAACCTTCTCTTCCATCTTAGAAGTTTGTAAACTCGACGTTCAATTGCCTCTTTTCGTCTACGTCAGGAAACAATCTTCTGAAATAGTTTTCTCTTTCCTCAGTCTTGATGTGGAGGGACTTTATTAGTATCTTTACTTAGCCATTATGTACTATAAAACCTAAAATAAAAAATATATCTATAAATTTATGTAATCCAAAAAATGTAAGTTAAAAGGTATCAATTTAAAACTTAATAACCTTGGATTTAAAGAATGAGCTAGAAAATGGAGAGGTGTGCTACTCTTAGTTCAACGGTCAATAAATATAGCATGCACTACCTGATGAATTGTTGACTCTTCAATATTTGATATTCTTTCATGCATGTATGGCCTTCTTGACATCTTCAATCATTGAACCCCACATTCCATAGACTAGATGAAGACATGAAGCTTCTGTGTCGTTTCTTCTAAGAACATCATATGTAGGATCAGTGAACGAAAGTATATAATCATCATTTGTCCATCAATTATTGCCCAACAAAGTATCCTTTACAAACTATGCATTTTCAACATCATCATACTTGTAAGAAGACCATTGATCACTAATAACCATTTGTTGTAGTCCAATCTTCAAAAGCTTAAATCTCTTGAGCATTACAATAGTGGAGGTAAATCTTGTTGAAGCAACCGAAAGCAACTTTAATGGACTGAATGAACTGAAAATTGTGAGTCTCATAGTGACCCATGACAAAGTTCTTGATAAACATTGCATTATCTGCAATTTGGGTGATCCAAGAACACACTTTGTAAACAAAACTATTTTTATTTAGTATCCTTGGTTGGACATTAAATCTTTCTTTCAAGAACATATTGTTTATAAAGAGTGTTCTTAGATCACCAAAATTGCGGATGATGCAATGTTTATCAAGAGCTTTGTCACGGGTCACTCAATGATTGTCATTTTCCAGTTCATTCAGTCCATTAATGTTGCTTTAACTAATTTGCCTCCACTATTGTAATGCTCAAGCTTTTGAAGACCGGACTCCAACAACCTGTGATCAATGATCTTACAAGGATGATGATGTTCAAAAGGCACAAATTGTGAAGGATACCTTATTGGACGATAATTGGTGGAAAAAGGTTGATTATACACTTTCGTTCACCGGTCCTAGTTATGTTCTTAGAAGAACCAACACGGAAGCTTCATGTCTTCATCTAGTCTATGGAATGTGGGATTCAATGATTGAAGATGTCAGGAAGACCACATATAAGCATAAAAGAATATCAAATATTGAAGAGTCAACATTTCATCAGGTGGTGCATGCTATATTTATAGACCACTGGACTAAAGAGTAGCACACCTCTCCATTGCCTACCTCATTCTTTAGATCCAAGGTTATTAAGTTTTAAATTGATACTTTTTAACTTACATCTTCTTTTGGATTACATAAATTTATAGATATATTTTTTTATTGTAGGTTTATAGTACATAATTGCTAAATGAAGATACTAATAGTGTCCCTCGACATTGAGCTCATTTAGCATAGAGAAAAATGTTTTAGAAGTTTGTCTCCTGATGTAAATGAAAGGAGGAAAGTGAACATAGAGTTTGCAAAGTTCTTAGATGGAAAAATAAGGTTTTGACAATCTTGGTTCTCTTGTTGATAGAGGAAAGATGGATCCAAAAGCATTGTGGTTGGTTCATGGTGCTCGAGCTCCATTACTTCAAAAGGTTACACTTAAGCTACTTGCATAGCCTTGTTCATCTTCATGTTGTGAATGAAATTAGAGCAATTATCCATTCTTTGAAGAGAAACAAGATGGCACCACATAGAGCAGAAGCTTTAGTATATGAGCATAGTAACCTTTGACCTCTATCAAGGAGCACTCCTCAATATCATCAAGAGGAAACTAAAATATGGAATGTCGTTGGAGATGAGTTTGTATGATAGTGAATTTCTTGAAGTTGCTGACTTGTTTTTAGATTTTATCATTTTGTTTTAAAATATTTTTCGTAATTGAAAGTACTCAATTTGTTTTGGTTGGTTAATGTCTTTTTTGCTTGATTGAAAGTACCGAGTTTAAACAAACATAAATTTTGCTTCTCATTTTAGACTCTAAATTGTGCTCATAAAATGCTTCATTTTATTAATATATATAGCGGTGTTCGTGTTTTATGTTTTTTACTTTAGCGGTATCCCGTGTCCGTCCTTCATAGATTCTTACCATATTTAATTTTACTGGATCCTCATTTGGAAGGTTGGTCCAAAAGAATACCAATGCTTTCAAGCTTCTTTGAAACTTTATTGAAGGCCCAAGGTTCTTCGTCTCAAACTGTACTCATAGTTTTTCCTTGAGCAGTTGTCTCTTAATCAAATCATCTAATGATTATCAACGTAAACAAGAAGTTTAGTAAATTTCCTCCTTGTGAATGTTTGAAGAAAATAGTGTAATTTCTTTGGATTTGCTTATATCCCCTCTGCACACCATTGCTTTTGTGAATCTTCCGAACTATGCTTGCGGGGACTGCTTTAGTCCATGTAAGGATTTCCTTGGTATACCTTGTTTGTTCGACTAGTGAAACTAAATCTTGAGAAAAACTCCATATACACCCCCTCTAAGTCTCTGTGCAATAACACATTTTTGGCATCAGACTGTTGTAGTTTCCACCAAAGTGGGCAGCAAGAAATAGTAAGATCCAAACGATGTTAATCTTTACCAATGTCTCCTCATAATTGATGCAATATGTGTGAGTGTATCCTTTTGTCACTAGTCTACCCAGATTGTAGTTTTTCCTTTCATGTGGTTTGGAGTTCTCAAGATATTCAGTTGACAAATTCTTTATTTTTTTTGAAAAGGCTCAGTTAACTAATTCTTTTGCAAGTCCTCACCAAATCTTCCTTGGTAATGGGAAATGTTTGAAAGCCTCTTAGCCTCTACGGTTAGGCTTATCCATTTTCAAATCTCCTATTAATCCAAATGTTTCTCTATGTCTTCATGATTTACTTCATGTTCTCCATAGCAAGCCATTTTGCCAAAGATGATTCTATATCTTTGAATTCCTTCCTATTATTGTGTGTGCAAATCTTAAGATTCTCGCGAAGTCGTCATTTGTGGCACAATCGTCAATGATGACTTATATGAGTTGCCTAATCCGCTTTGTCAGAAGTCTTGTTAAGCTGTTGTTTCCTTTCAAACTTGGATTTCATATCTTTCATTTGTAAATTCAGTTTCCACTTTTAATGTATCTGTTTGGTTTTGAAATTGGCTTAACCCACTCTTAGAAAACTGACTTGTAAGGTGAGAATTGTCACTACTTTATATATTGAAATTTAATTATTAGTGTCGAATTGAAAATGGGGAGTGACCAAGTGATAAGACAATGGATTTTGGTCTCGTTATGAATTGGTTCTATAAGTGATATTGGGCTCAATGGCCGATACTAAGAGCGGTCGAAAATTTAAAACATTTGTATCCATTTTTCATAATAGTATGCATGGATCCGAGCTAATTCTTTGAAAAAAAACCGACTTGTAAGGTGAGATGTGTCGCTTTCAATGTGGTGCGTAAAATACAATGTACTGCAGTAATGACAAAATTTTGAAAGATAATGTTTCACCTCTTTTGTAGACTTTATGTAATATTAATGTTGAGATAAAACCCAAGCCAAAACCGCTACTGGCGCTATATACATTTTTGAGTATGCAGTTGTTCTTTGAATACCAATTCGACCATATAAACTTTGTTAAGACTGTGGGTTTAAATTTTAATTAACATGTTATGCTTCTGAATCAGGTTTATGTGGAAGCTTATACTTGTCCTTGCATTAGAAGCCACCCCTCTGATCCAGTTTTTGTT
>Ga0315914_1009845_pt1 | contig 12129 bp, 3 predicted proteins | sample MpolenodulesMG_FD_203920 | JGI IMG/M metagenome (GOLD analysis project Ga0315914, IMG submission 203920) | Medicago polymorpha root nodule microbial communities from Los Angeles, California, United States - elongated nodules | ecosystem: Host-associated > Plants > Roots > Nodule | place: USA... | reverse complement strand
TTATTATTATTATTATTATTATTATTATTATTATTATTATTATTATTATTATTATTATTATTATTATTATTATTATTATTATTTATTACAAATTAGAAGAAGAAAAAAAAACGAAGGAGGATTTGAAACGTGAGTATACACAATTGTAAGAATTTGCACTCGAATGGAAAAACAAGTTCTTTATGAAGATCCAACCGCCAATGTTCTTCTCAAGTCTTTTTTTATGCGCATCTCCAATTTAGTCCGTGTCCTTCCCCTCATTCATTGGAATAGTTGCTGGTGTTGAGAGCAAGGATCATAGGTAAAAAGGTCATTGTTCAGTCCCCTATATCTTTGAATTAGTTTTGAGTCTTTGACGACCACGTTCTGAGTTAGTGGCATTGCACTACTAGAAAAAGCAAAATTAGTGAGGGAAATTAGTGACGGAAAAAATTAAATTCCTCACAAATTCTTTGGTCGCAAAATTTAGTGACGGAATTAGAGAGGGATTTCACGTCTTCCCTCACTAAATATCCCTCACTAATTTTTGTTTTTTTAGTAGTGTTGAAAAAGAATCAACTCCTTCGTTAGGCTGCTCTAGCATCGTCTTTCCTTCGCCCGGTTGAGGAACCTCCTTGATTAATTGCTTAATAGCCTATTTATGGAATTTAATTGATTATCAGTGTAATCATTATTAAGTGTAAATAGTTCTAAAAATCATTGGGATTAAAACCTTTTTTTTTTAAAAATAAATAATCATTGGAAATTTGTTCTATGTTCCTCCTCCACCAGAGTCCTCATCTCGTTCTAGAGAGTTGCCTCTTGAGATGCAAGCAATGATATAACGAATGAACCAAGAGTTGCAATCTCAAAAGGAGGCGTTGGCAAAGAAAGAAGAATCGGAGAATGAGTTAAGGGAATTGTTGGCCAAACAGGCAGAGGAAATGAGAAAACTCAAAAGGATGGTTACAAAAAGGATGGGTGGCATGAAGAGTAGGAAGACATCCGAATGATCATCGCCATCGAGTCAATCATCACTGTCGGTTCAAGAAGACCGAACACATGACGACGACGACGTTGATGATGAGGACGAGGACAAGGAGAGGGATGATGATCATAGCGAGTAATTTAAATTCTTGTTGTGTATTTCGGTGTTGTTTTTAGCAGGTTTCAGTTGCTGTTTTTTGGTTGGGGCACTTTTGGAGTGTTTTAGGTTGTTTGCAGTGGTGATGTTCCACTCTCAAAGAAAATTCTAGTTACATTTATGAATTTTGTTTTATGTAATTATTTATCAACTTTATGTGTTTTCTAGGAAACAAATTCTCAAAAAATTTGGGTATTTTTTGAAATTTTGACGCACTTTTTTTGTTGTTGTCGGGTAGCCTAGTGGCTAGAATTCACCTTATAAGGTGAATAAGTAGGGTGTCCGGGGTTCGAACCCCGGCCCCTGCATATAGTAATACATTGTCCTACCAACTGAGCTATGCTCACGGGACTTGGCGCACTTTTTTTATTTTCGTTTTTTTTTAAATTTGATTTTTTCTGAAATTTTGGCGCCAAATATTTTGGCACCTCTTTTGAATTATTTGGCGCCTTTTTCAAAATCAAAATTTGGATTTAATTTTAGTTTTTAAATATAATTGTTTCCTAGGAAAGTTTAATCGGAAAGCGTGTGTCAGAGGTGACAGTCTGCAAAATGCTTTCCTGCCAAACTTTCCTCGGTAATTCCCTCGAAAACAATATTTCCTTAGAATTTCCTCGGAAAACTCGTATGAATAAATCCAAAATTTCCTATAACTAGTTTCCTCGGTAATTTCTCGGAAATTAGTGTTTTCCGAAGAAATAGGTGTGTTTTCTAAGGAATATTTCCCTAGGAAATCAAGTGTTTTCTTGTAGTGGTTTAAATCCAATTTTAAAAAATCAATGAAAAACATTATTAAACAAATAGATTGAAAACTGGTTTTGGAACCATTTCAAAAATAATCCGGTTGAAAACCAGTTAAATTAAGCATCTGATAATGGTTTGAAAATGTCTTCGAAACAAGTTATGTTTTTAAGGATGAAATTAGTTGAAAAGAAGCAATTGAAAAATAAATATTTTCGGTTCAGCAGTAGACTTCAGAAATCACTTGTTCGATTCTTGTAAGAACAATTATTTATCGACAATAATTCTAGTTTCAATTTAATTATCTTGAAAACATATGCAGTGGAGCTTCATTTCAAGTGTTTAAGTGTATTGCATGAGTGGCTTAAACAAAAAGTTATATTTAAAACTAGTTCAGAAAACCATGGCCTGAAAAAATAGGCACCATTTACAAGTGCGGCATAAACAAAACCGTGGTCTAAAAATGGCTAAGAAATCATTTGTTTGATTCTTGTAAGAACAATTATTTATCGAAAAAATAAATATAAATAACCGCCACTTTAGTGATAAACAACGTTCATGACAGTTTCTTTTGTTGAACTAACTTCAGCAAAAAAAACAACTACGAAATTCTAGTTTCAATTTAGTTATCTTGAAAACATATGCAGTGGAGCTTCATTTCGAGTGTTTAAATGTATTACATGAGTGTTCCTTAAAAAAAAGAGTGTATTGCATGAGTGGCTTAAACAAAAAACTATGTTTAAAACTAGTTTAGAAAACCATGGCCTGAAAAATAGGCACCATTTACAAGTGCGGCATAAACAAAACCGTGGTCTAAAAATGGCTAAGAAACCGTGGTCTATTCATATGTTTTAGGCAATATGTTTTTATGTTTGGTTAAGTAGTCTAGTGGTTAGAACTCACACATTTTAAACGTGGAGAAGTGGGGTGCCCAAAGTTCGAATCTCAACTCCTGCATATAATATGTAATATCCCTACCAACGAGTTAAGCTCACGGGGATAGACAACATGTTTTTGAATTGTGTGTAAGATGGTAAAAACCTTGGTAACAGTTTTTCAACTTGGTCACGGTTTTGTTGTAGCAAAGGAATATAATTTAGTGTATATTTACGCTTTGTTTGGTAAAAAAAAAAATGGTGTATAGTTTTTTTTTATTTTTATAAACTAGCTTATAGTGGATTGACTTATAGCTAATGATTTATAAACTAACTTTTATTAGTTGATAGCTGATAAATTAACCGATTGATTTTGTAGATTTTGATAAAATTAGTGGTTTGTGATATGCTAATATTAGGGCCAGTTTGTTACGGATTAAAATAAAAGTGATTTTGACATAAAATAATTTAGAGAATATATTTTAGAGATTTTATGAAAAATTAGAATCTATTTTGCGTTTGTTTACTGTAATAAAAATCACTTTTTTAAACAAATAATCTAGTTTGTTTGGATACAACTATATAAAAGGGATTTTTTGTTATAAAATTAGTTCAATCTTTTAAATCATGTTTTCTCTCTCCTGAAAAAAAAATCTATTTTTTGAGAAGTTGCTCTTAACAGCTTCTCATTTGAAGTTGTTTTTAGATTATTTTTAGATTCTGATTTTTTTTAAAAGTTGTAACAAACGGATGCAAAACTCTTAAAAGTGATTTTTTTCCTCAAAAAAGCTATAACAAGCAAGCTCTTAATTCAATTAGGTTATAACTTATCACTTTTTATCTTAATTTTACCACTACAATTTTAATTAAAAAATAAAAATTAATTAAATGCATATTTTTTATGTAATTTCATATTTATAAGTTATTTCAATTGTTAGTTTTACTAAACACTAACAATTAAATCAGTTAACATATCAGCTATGAATTATAGACTAGCAACTTATAAGTGATCATCATCTATAACTATAAGCTTATTTATCAACTATGCAATATTTTTTAGTGAACAAACCCTAAGTGGAAGATATTTGAATAAGCTTATTTAGTCATCATCTATAACTATAAGCTTATTTATTCATCGTAGATACGAGTCACCATAATTTTGGTGAAGATATTTGAATAGGTGTTGCCATCATGATATTTTGGCTACAAATAATAATGGTAGGCAGGATGAATGAATGGTGGTACAGGTAGGTAGTTGTGTGGTTTAGGTGAACCCTACCCCAGGTGATTTGGCTAGCTAGAAATAAAGCAATGTTTCAAGAATGGCGGTCAAGACTGACAACATATATAGCAACGGTTTAATGTTGGACAGTTGGAGAAAATGAAATGGTTGCTGGCTATAATAAAATTTGACTGGTGTGTGTCAGAATTTAGAATTAATGTGCTACTGGAGTTACTGCGTGTCAATTTTAGAATCAACAATGATACATAAACATCCTTAATTTGTTTGTACCACTTCAAAAAATTTATTTAACCAAATATATGATATGTTTGACAATACTTTTTTAATTATGTGACCATTAGTTTTTCATAATTTATTTAGTTAACTAAGTGGAAAAATAGTGGTCACGCGTATTTTGTCGTGATCACATTTTTCAGCTTCTAAATAGTGGTCAGCAACTGGAAAAAATGTAGTCACACATACCATATATTTGGTTAATTGAAATTTTTCATAGTGATACGAAGGGATGTACACATTGAGAATGTCTACCAATCTTTCTTCTTTTAGAATAGTCTCCGCTACGAGCTACACAATAAACATCAAAACACTTGGAGCCACGTGGTCTTTTTCATACAAAATATTTTGGTTTCTTTTTTTGGTGGTGAAATATTTTGGTTTCTAAATGTCTAACAAGTATCTTATTTCAAAAAAAAAAAAGAAGTTTAACGAGTATCTATAATAATATCTTGATGTATTAAAATTATAAATAGTTTTTGTTTGTGGATTTTGTTAGTCAAAATAGTCTTTTAATATTAACATCAACTCTTTTTATATAAAGACTAACCTGACACTAAGTAAATATTTATACTAACTGATATGACAATATGTAGGTATATTGAAGGATTAATATGAGAAGATTAACAAAAAAAATTAGCATAAGAGACTATTTTGACTAACATAATGCACAATCAGTGATTATTTTGAAATTGTGATACATTGGAAGACTATCGTGACTATTTATTACACGTTCAAAGATCAAAATGACTATACCCTAAATAATATTATTCAATTTAGGTTTGACTTTTAATTTTCGCTAATTTTACTGTCTGAGTACAGCGTGGTTTGATTTTTTTTTCTTTGGTCTTAGTACGATGTTTATTCGGTTTAAATTGTTAGATCGACTTCGACTCATTATAGATTCAATATTTTTTATTAGAAGTATAGGTCTAATTAATGATAACTTGAACATCAACATTATAAGTTTAAAGGCATGAGTATGCTTGTCATTTTCCTTTTATCACATTTGTAATTATTATATTGTTTTATGTTATTAATGTGGATGCTTGTAAATTCATTCTTTTTTTGTTTTTGTTTTAGCGACATGAAATTTGTGTTGTTTTTAATGTAATATATATCAATTTAGATGAAAGAATGCCTTATTTTTTGTATTTTTTTTTAAATACTTCTATTTTCATATACTTTAAAAAGGACAATTGACATTAATTTTAAGAAAAATGCGTATGTGTTGGACACGGGTGAAGATCATCTCCATTTCCTAAATAAATGGAGAGGATCTTCACCCGTAGGACACAAGTTTTGCCTTAATCCTACTGGCATGCATGCAGAGCTCGCCAGATAAAGTCGCTATCTAGTGGCGAATCTAGCACTATTTTTATGAGGGGGTCAAATATAAAGAAGAAGAAGAAATTAAACATTAATATACAAAACTTAATTAATTTTACTCATATTTAATGAAACTGCAACAAAGAAAATAAAAACTAACAATAGTTATTTATAAAAGTTGAACTTTGAAGAGTTTTTAGAAGTCAAATTTATCCATAATTGACACTAAGTTAAATAGATTATCAATATTTTTATAATATCATCTATGTTTTAACCAACAAAATTGTTTAAAGTGACCAAATAATATTTTAATGGGGTAGCTACGTATATACCCAAGTTAAAATATTCAAGATTTTTTTTTTTCTTCTGGGGTAGCCAATGCTATACCCATGCTCGTGATGCCATTCGCCCCTGTCGCTATCTTTCTACAATTTCATCTGATCTAAACCACCAATTTTAATATCGAATGACTTTTCTTATGGTGTAGACATCATCCATATGGTATGATCAATTGATTATTACCACCTACTTCAAAAGAGAGTATAATTATCAAATCAGGCTTTCCTAAATTTTTTTTTATCAAATCAGGCTAATTTTGTCAAAAATATATATTACCAAATCAGGCTAATTTTTGTTCTAGGAATATATGTTAAGCAATTTAAAAGTATATAAATATTGTCTTTGATTTTGTACATTCAATTAATCAAAAATAAAAAATTAAATTCAAATGAATTGATTATAACAAATTATTTTCACTTTTAACTTTTTTTTTATGAAGAAAAGAGGACACTTTTAACTCATTAACGTGTATCTTAACAACACATATCATCATTTCTTTAGTTGTTATCATTCATATCGTTGATAATGATAAGGATACATTAAACTGTCATATGAGTATAACAAGTCAAAGTAAACACATATTTTAAAAAAAAAAACGGAAGATATCTTCTCAAAAACAAACAAAATTTAAAGAAAGGTTATGAAGCATGTGGTTTAATGCATTTGCTCGATTCGTTTGAGTTATTGTGCTATATAGCATTAATTGCTGAGATTTTAATGAATTTTCATGTGATTTTAAAATTTTCTTTTTTAACTTTCTTAATCGGTGCCGGTTAGCATGACCTTTAAAACAAAAATAGTTAAATTCCATTAAAAATAGTAACAGTATTGGATACTATAAAAATATTATTTTAATCTTATTTAAAAAAATATTTGATATAAATTTTAATACTACTATTAAGCGCAGTGAAAAACGATTTTTCTAAAAAGTAAGGCTCAGCAAGAATATATTTAGAGTTCCTTAAAAAAAGAAAGAATATATTTAGAGTAAATTGCTGCATAATAATATAACATAAAAAGCTTATGAAGTTTTCATTTCTGAGATAGTTTTTAAAATAGGTGATTTTGTAGCCATGTATGTGACTTGAGTTATGCCAGAATGACTAATTCTATATTAATTTTTAATGAAGAATGTCAATGATATCATGGTATGATTGTACGATTTTGTTTATCGTAATACAATGGAAATTTGCATCTCACTAATGACTAATGAGAGATGAAGGTTATAGGCAGGTAGCGATGTTAAAAACGTAAATCATGGTTAATGCGTTACTCTAAGGGGAGGGGAGGGGAGGGGAGGGAATCTTTTTAAAATTTCATTGCATTGTCATAATTATCCTTAAATTAATTTCAAATCCCAATATTAACCTTGTAACAACTTTTATTATTATTTATTATTATTAGGTTATCTTATTCTTATAACAATTATTATTATTATTTTGTTATATATATTTTTTTTAACAACTTTTATTATTATATTATCTATAACTCTAATTTGTTACATCTAAAGCCACTTCTACTACTACTTTGTTGATGTCAACGACCTTATTATTATTATTATTTTATTTTAATTCAACTTATTATTGCTTGTTGATCCTTTTTTTTTAATGTTAATTTACCGGTTCATGTCTTGTTGTGAAAAATATATGAGCCAGTTTGAGATAAAATAAGCAGCTTAGATGTGTGTTTGTCATTGGTTGGTCTCTGAAATTGTAAAATCAAGTAGTTTCTTTTATTTAATTAAGTTTAAGGGTAAAACAGTAAAATAATTTTAAAATCCCTCCCCCTCCCCTCCCCTCCCCTTGCAAACCAAACACGTTTTTAATTAAAATATCTCCCCTCCTCTCCATTAAAATCCCTCCCTTCTCCTCCCCTCCTAATTCTCGAACCAAACGGACCCTTAAGGGAGGGGAGTGTATATTTTAACATAAGAGGGGAGGGGAGTGTAATTCAAACATCTTTGAGCGGAGGGGAATGTAATTTACTCTTTAAAGTATTATTTATTTAAAGGTCTTGTTAACGAGTGTCCCCGAAACACTCTTTAAGGATTCCAAAAGAAGAAATTATTTTATAAAAAAAGTCAAATAATTTGATTTCTGATGCATTGATTATACATGTTTTTATGATAAGTTACCATTTAAAGGGCTTAACTAATGCCCCAGAGACACTAGTTAACATTTCCCTTTATATAAATTATTTAAAATCTTACTAAAATTAATCGATTTTAGCATATTATTAAAAGTATTTATTTAAATCATTTAAAAATTACAATCACTTTATATTTCTACCGTATATAATATGAATAATACTGGTTACCACGAATTGCCAACCCACGAAAACAACGAACATCACACTAAGGCTACCATGATTTCCACCAAAACTCAAAAACATTATTTTTAGTATTAAAACAAAAAAAAAATTGCAATTGTTTACTATGGTATCATGGTTTTCATTATTTGATTAGTCGTAGAAATAGCACTTCTCATATAATATTCATTTATGGCACAAAAGTCATATGTAATACATGACGAATGAGGGAGATAAGCATATTTAACAAAATATATTTGTGGTAGTTGTGATGCTTTTTTAGAGGTAATTGGTGTTGATATTTATGATTGAAATGTATCATGTTTAACTCGTGGAATGAGAGAAAATCAACAATAATTATCTTATAATCAAAATTGATTTTGTAATTTAAAGTAATGATACATATACATTAATTTGTTTTCATATTTTATTTAACTAATAAAGCATGAACTCACCAAGATCTGAAATGTTTCTATATACTTTTTTTTTTAAGGATCTATATACATTTCTTTGTTAATTGATTCAAGCAAGTTGTAAATCAATTCACAACATTAAAATATTGTATTGACTAATTTCTTACATAATTTTATTTGGACAACGACTTTGTTAGTTTTGAGAAAACATAATTTATGGTGTTATTTTGTATTGTTTATCCTAATGTTTCTTAGATGTGCCTAGCAGGTTGTACATATAGTCCTACTAGAGCTTAAACATTAAAGCATAAGGAAATGTAGATCCAACAATTTTCTCACCGTTTTCTTTTAGAATTTTCAAAAAGTGATCTAGCATTTTCATAAATTTTGAAAATGTCAAATTTTGTATGAAGTACTTCTCACAATGAAATAAAACTCCTAGGTAAAACTAAAACGCATTGACAATATCTACATGCTACATCTAGATGATATTGGAGTGGCTCATTGGTAAGTGTGATGAGGCATGGTTGTGGAATAGACACCTGACACAAATAAAACATCGATCGTCTAAACAAGTTACTACCGAGGTCCAAGTGATACTAATAAATTTCTTGACTTTTTTTTATTTGGGCTCATAGAACTGTCATTTATGCAAATCTTGCAGTTTACAGGGAAGGGAACGCCTCATACGCAAAATTGTATATCCTCTGGCCAGAGCTAAACATGTAAATACTTGTATAAAATTTCAACTGTATAAAACTATAGAATAAAGGTATCAGGTACATTGCCATTCTAATGCTACAAAACACAACGCAATAAAATTCAACTATACATAGAAAAGAGTAAGACATGAAGGTGAACTATAATGTAAGCATTCTACTGCAGCTATTTTTGCTGAAATGAGATCATAACAAAATATAATATACCTTACAGCTGATGTAAAATCGAAGAAATAATGTTATTCATTAAGTCAAAGTTACATCAGTATAGATAGAATAGTGCCAGCCTTTCCATCAAGAGAATACATATGATAGATTTGGTAATCAAATATTTTTTTCAAAGGAGACTATTAATTTTAAGGAGTACATGCATGTCAGACCCTACCCTCTGTCTATAAACTTGCAAAGCTCATCTTAGCAGCCTATGAAATTTGGTATATTCACACAAATAAGAGCAGAACTCCTTGGAACCATATCATGGTTCTTGAGTTACCAGATAAGGAACAACGAAGACAATAGCAATAATCTCAAACTAAGAAAACTGAATAATCAGAGTCCAAGTCAGAATAAAGAAGAAAAGAAAAATCATTTAAAATTCACCGAGCATGCCTTTGCAGCAACCCTACCACACATAATTTAAAGCAGGAAAGCATTCAGAGTAAAAATTGACAGTAAACAACAAACAAGATCCCATTTTTAGAACAGAATCAGGATTATAATAGCCATTATATAGTTTTTTTTTTTTTGTGAAGAACCATTTTATAGTATACCCAAATGCATTGTACCCCAACTCAGATGCCCAGCAACAAATGCTTACCTAGAATGGCCTCAGAATTGGAGTTAGCTCAGATTCCAACAGCTGCTGGGAACAGAATACTCGTCGCACAAAAAAGGAAGAAAAAAAAAGGTTAAATTTTTGTATATAGAGTATACCTACATAGCAAAAGTTTTCTATCAATTACAGAATCTAGGAGTAACATCCTATAACATCAAGCAATCACTTCTCTTTTAAAAAAGGCAATTGATTTAATTAAATCCATGCATACGGTATTTGAAAATTTGGAAAACATGATATTAAGCATGCAAAATTAGCACAAACATGAAGCACACAAAAAACTCAAAATAATCAATCCTAAACAGTTATAAATACTTGTAAATGTATCCTTGAAAACTGGAAAATAATCCAGAAACCATAAATTTTAATGCTCTCAAAGAACAGCTATTAATCAATTTTTCTAAAACTGCAAATTTGATCCACAAAGCACATACACTGTAGGCCAAAATACAGAAAGGAGGATACCAGTGCAGATATTAAGAGAAACAGAAACAGTTTGAAAAGGAGAATAACTAATTGGAGAAAAGACAGCAATGTTTATTTCTGCAAGCGAAGAAGAATTCCAAACATTGGTCGAACATTGCATACTATGCACCACCTTGGTTTCTGAAGATTAATGGGTGGGAAAAAACTGAAGTGGTTGACGAGTTTTGATTACCAAAGCAATTGATTAAAACATAAAAACCATTAGGAAGAACGAAGTGGCCAAGTGGAATAAAGAAGAGACCGAGTAAGCTTTAACTTTCTGTAAATGTTTTTTTACTATTTTGCCTTTACTTTGGGCAGGAAAATGCTGAAGAAAATAACCACTAAGCGAACTCAAGAATCCAAATAACATACCAATCCAATCATTTTTAATTGGGAGTAAAACATATGCAATAAAGTGATAATCAAAATACAGATGTTGCAAGCAAAATAAAAGAGTCAAAGGAAAGGAGAACATGGATCAAACTAGCATACAAGTTCCTTCATAACCCCACAATGTAGTGTAGTCTACATGAGATATAACAGTAACAATTAACATATATTCAAATTTCAAAACTAACCACTGGTAAAGATGCTACAATCATTTTTTTGACAGAAAGATGCTAAAGTCCTGGTAAATCAATGTTTACTATCCTCAGCTGCCTTCTCCTCCTTCCCAAGTGCAATAACCACTTTCTTCAAGATGGATTCTGTTGGTTGGTGAGAGTTCTCCACTGCCTTTGAGACTGCTTGCCATTTCTCTCCGTGTTTTGGTTCAGCAGCGACACATCTCTTCAATACATCCTTCTGGTTCTCATCAGTTCCATGCTGTAGTTCAAATTTGTATAACAAAGCCCAAAAATCACCAATGTCAGGAGCAAGTGTCACAGCCTTATTCAGCCAATTCCTGGCTTTGTCCACCTTCCTATCAATCCAGAATAATTTGGCCACAGCAGCTATAACATGGGGATCGTGCTCACATTTCTTTAGGGCATCCATACTCTTGCTTTTACGTTGGGGACGAGGAGCCATCTCAATTGAAGCTGCCCATAGAATGCCACTGTTGGGACACTCCTGCAATGCTTTTGCCATCAAAATATCAGCTTCTTTCTTATAACCATGCTTTAATTCTGCTCTAACAGCTGCTAGCCAGAGTTCAGCGTTTTGAGGATTCCTCTTTCGAGCCATTGTGAGAGCTGCACGAGCTTTACTCAGCCCACTCATCTCCTCTTCGAGATTAGCAAGAGAGAGCCAAAGGGGTACAGAATTAGGACAGCTTTTCAGTCCAGAATCATAGACCTTCTTAGCTTCCATCTTGTGAGAATGCTGCTTCTCAGTCTGATCCTGCTGCTTTGCAGCCTCAGCAAGACGTTCCTCAAGCTGGCCAAGCATCAACCACAATTTAAAGAATGAAGGGAATTGCTTAAGTCCTTCATTTAGCAATTTCCTTTCCTCTTCAATGTTTCC
>Ga0315914_1009843_pt1 | contig 12129 bp, 15 predicted proteins | sample MpolenodulesMG_FD_203920 | JGI IMG/M metagenome (GOLD analysis project Ga0315914, IMG submission 203920) | Medicago polymorpha root nodule microbial communities from Los Angeles, California, United States - elongated nodules | ecosystem: Host-associated > Plants > Roots > Nodule | place: USA... | reverse complement strand
TTGACTTATCAAACTCCCTCATACTTGAATCTTTGCTTGTCCTCAAGCAAAAGGCATAAACATAGCAGCATAAACAAAATTAACAACATGACAACACAATTAAAAACTTTGTCTCCTCCAAGGCTTTGTTCTAAGCGTACACTAATCACAACTTCAAGTAATTCTCATGAACCTATTCAACCCAACAACAAGTCTTAAGTGAGTGTGGTCCAGCTTTTTCTTGCTCTTGCGTAAGAGATATTATGGGGAACAGGTTCTAACCTTAACACTAAACCAACCGAGAAAAGTCCTTTCTTCACTTCATATAAGAGAGGTGGGAATCCTTTTGATCAATTGACATTTAAGCACTTTTGGGGAACTGTAGAATTTTTATTGATGTTTGGAGACAACATCTTCACGTGGGAAGTCAGGTAGTGTAGCTCCTGCCCCCAGAGTCAATGGTTCCCCCTATATATGTATTTGTTCTGACCCCTTTTTGATAAGTGAGAAGGAATTACAGAAGCTACTTTTGATTTCAGGATAACGACATCTTCAAGTGGGAAGTCAGGTAGTGCGGCTGCTGCCCCCCAGAGGCAATGATGTTCCATAAAAATATTTTTGCTCCTGATCCTCTTGATTTGATCTTTTTATTCCTCACACTAACTTATATTACTTTTACTCTGAAAACTTATAAGGGTCAATTTACCTCTAAAGTTAGAACGTGCTCCTTAAAATACATACCTACATACTTACTCAAAGACTGCAACTTTGTGCTTTTCTCAAAGAGAATTTTCACAATTAAACATGATGTGGGTATAGCAAGAACACTCAAAACACAAGAAATCATTTTCATGTACAAAAACAACCATTTTGGAAGAGACTTAACAAAAAATTTATGTCATATTACACAATAAAAACAAGCTGCTTTACATGTCTTTCGCAACAAAACAAAACAAAAAATTAAAGTTCAAGGGAGTTTGAAACATTACGACACTAAACTAGACACTTTATTGCCTCCCTCCATACTTGGGTGAAGCATTGTCTTCGATGATTTGAAAAGAGAAAATTGCAAAAATAAAAGAAAAAGGAAAAGGGAAAGCTCACAATTTATTGGGGACCTTGTCGGGGATCCGTCATGTGACTTTTCTTTTACTAATCTGCAAAACAAAAATAAAGAAAGAAAGACATTAAATCGTGGGTTGCCTCCCACGCAGCGCTCTTTTACCGTCATTAGCTTGACGATCAAAAGGTTTCTCTACCCTACAACCAACCTTTCACAAAGGAACAATGACATCAAACTAACACTTGTTTCTAAGTCACACATGGCTTTTTCAATGGTCTCGGATCCTATGCCACATGGTATGAAAAAACTCCCTGGATCTTTAAGTTTAGGTGGCCATTTGTTTTGAATGATTGCACTACATTTTTCCGTAAGGTTGATTGTCTCATCCTCCTCAATTTTTCTTTTGTTAGAAAGAATTTTTTTTTTAAAACTTTGCATATGATGGCATATGAGACAGAACCTCAGTGAAAGGAACAAATTTTCTAAATTGGTCATCTAACTTAGACTTAGAAAACCTTTGTGGGAATGAAATTTTTGGCTTATGAGGTGGTGAAACAATTGGCTTTTCACTCTCTCCTATTGCTTTCTCACTTTGTGGCTTTTCACTCTCTATCTCAACCTCATTTTTCTTGGTTTTCACAACAGGGTCCTCTAGTTGCCTTCCATCCCTAAGTGTAATAGCAAATATTTGGCCTTTTGGGTTGGTTTCAGTTTGGCCCGGAAAGACTCCGGAGGTATGAGAGGAAATAGCTACTTGTTGGGCTACTTGAGAGATTTGAGTCTCTGGCATTTTATTGTGAGTAGCAATGAAGTTCACTTTTGATGTAAGCTTGACAAGAGAGTCATTCAAAAATCCAGTTTGATTTTTAAGCTCTTGGAGCTGCTTGGATTGATCCATAACATAATTTTCCATTAAAAGTTCCAAGTTGGAATTTTGAGGGACTCTTTGGTTGTTTGTATAACCGGGTGGTGCTGTTTGTCCAAAAGGATTTTGAGGAGTTTTATAAAAAATTTGGTTTGGCCTCATCCCTTGGTTATATTGAGCATAATTCAATTGCTCAGTACTTTCAATAGCACTACCTAGTTGGCAGTCAACACTAGTATAACCAAATATTCCATAAACTTCACAAGGTGGTAATACAGGGGCTGATGTGATAGCACTAACAGTTAACTTATCAAATTTTTGCAAAAGTCCATCCACCTTAGCATTCAAGTGATCAAGGGTAGAAACTTCATACATACCTGCCTCATTTTTAGAGGGTGAAGGAGCAACAACGGTGATAGCTCTTTCACTTGTCCATTGATAGTGGTGCCAACCCATGTCCTCGATCAAAGCATCTGAAGGTAGAAAAATAAAGAAAAAGAAAAATTTCAGTCTAACCTATGCTAAAAAGTCAATCAAAATTACTTAACTCCCCAGCAGCGGCGCCAAAAACTTGATGCTGTAAAATTTGCAAGTGCACGGTTTTACCGAAGTAGTAAAAATAGAGTATCGTTCCAACAGGGAGTTGTGTAAATTTATTTTCCTTTTTAATTGATTAGCTGAAGAATTAGGGTTTGAAAAGTTAGGATTTTTGTTTGATTGAAAATAATAATAATAAAAAGAGAGCTTCGGGATCGTTGGTTCATCATAATGACAAATCTTTCACAATTCAAACCTATATACTAATTTTATGTTAGACCTATTTTCTAAAGACATGTTTCTCTAAGGTATTTCATATCTCCTTTCGGTTTCCATGAATGTGCCTCAATAACAACCACGTCTATTCTCATGGTTGATTGTTATTGAAACCCTTTAAGAACGAAAGATGAGAAATAAGGTCTGGTGGCTGCTCTATTTATAGACTAAAGCTAGCTTAAGCCCTAAGAAAAGGAATAAGAATTACAAAGCAAGCAACCCATGGGCTTTTAGGTCTAAAAATAACTCAAAATAGCAGTCTAGAACCTTGGCACGACCACTCCATTGTCAGGCACGGCCGTGCCACTCATGTAGCAAAACAACAAAAAAGGGGAGTTGGCTCGAGCACGACCGTGCCACTGCAGGCACGGCCATGCCATTGTCAAGCACGATCATGCCTTATATTTTTGCACAAGATCTTCATATTTTTGTCTTCAATCAGCTCTAAATCATGCTCTAGATCCTTCCATTCTTTAACCATGCTCCAAAACCCTTTCTTTTGCTCCAAGACTCAATCTTTCACCATATTTGTTCCTAAAATTAAATAACAAGCAATTGAAGTAACAAAGATCTCGAAAGTGAATAAAAAAAAGGGGTGTTCAGAACCGAACCGATCCAAAAAAAAGCCAACCGATCCAAAAAAACCAAAAACCGCAAAAAACCGATTTTTTTTGTGTTTGGGCCATAAAAATTAAAATCGACCAATTTGGTTCGGTTTTCGGTTTATAACTTAAGAACCGAACCGAACCGCACTTATTATACTGTTACTAGATGATTCTATTACTTAGGCCGATTTTGTCAACTGAAACTCTTCAAATCACTCATCAGTTACCAAGGAAACTAGCCAGCTAACAATACCAAGTACCAAGAGCGTGTGTTTAATTGTTTCTTTCTTACTCCCAATGATGACTTTTGCTATTAAATTGAAGGAATCAGATGATTCATTATTCACTAATCTACCAACACTCCAAACACTAATCACCTCTCTTCTCTCCCTTTGCAATGCGACGCCCACCTCCGATACCGGTACCACCGCTGTCGATTCCGTCATCCTCTCCGGCAAGCATCACCAACAATCCTCTCATCGGATCCGACTCTCTCTCTATGGGTCATCAGGTAACATTTTCGTGTATAGAAAGAATGGGTTTATTTGTAGGAATTAAGAATTAAGAATGGGTTAAAGATCTAATATAGAAAGAATGGATTTTTTCGTGTGAATGCAAAATAACGAAACATAATCAATAGGAATTAAGAATTATGAATCAATAAAGAAACACTATATAAGAATTATGCAAAATAACAGTACTTTTTTTTGGTGTTCAATGTTTCGTGTCATACTTTTTTATTTTTATATAATCGTAAATAATTATGAATCGTAAAGAATTATTATCTTCTGAAGTTGTGAAGTCGTGGCTAGTTAGGAGCAGTTTTTTCCTATAACTTCTTTGTGTATAAATTTTTTTGTTTGGTGATGACAATTGTTGATTGTATTTTTTTCATATAAGAATGAATGTTTGGAATTTGCTTTGTCATAGAATTATTTGTTGAGTCGTATATAGATATTTTGCAGGCTGAAAACATTCAAACTAATGAGAGTAGAATAGCTGGGAATGTTACTGCTGAACCTGAACTACTTGCAACACTGCCACCGAGTATGGAGGGGAAAAATGATGTGAACGTTGGTGAAGGTTCCAATGATAAGAAGAAAAGGAAAGTTGGAGAAAATTCAACAAATGCAACTATCAAGGGTCCTGATGCTGGAGATTCAGGTACTAGAAAAGCTTGTAAAACTAAATCTTGGGTCTGGAAACATTTTACAAAAGATGATCATCCAACTAATCCTAGAGCTAAGTGTAATTGGTGTGCGGCTACCTATGCTGCTGATTCACATAAAAATGGCACAACCAATCTAAGAATCCATTTGCTCAGTCAATGTAAAAAATTTCCAAAAGAGTCTCTTGATCCTTCTCAACAAACACTAACTCTTCAACAATTGAAAAAAGAAGATGGGCATGGAACTGGTAGTACTCTTGCTGCTGTCTATTTTGATGTTGAAGCATGTAGGAAAGCATTAGCTAGAATGATAATTGTTGATGAGTTACCTTTTAAGTTTGTTGAGGGGGAGGGGTTTCACTATTTCATGAGTGTTGTGCAGCCTAGATTCTCGAATCCTTCAAGGATTTCAGCTGCTAGGGATTGTTGGGATATTTTCACTGATGAGAAACATAAGTTTAAAAGTATTTTTAGGAGGGGATTACAAAGTGTTAGTCTCACCACTGATTGTTGGACTTCTGTCCAAAATTTGAGTTATCTTTGTCTAACTGCACATTGCATTGATCAAGATTGGAAGTTGCACAAAAGAATTCTTAATTTTTGTCCAATTATGGATCATATGGGAGTAACAATTGGTAGGAAAATTGAAAAATGTTTGGAGGAGTGGCAGATTGATAAAGTTTTTACCATTACAGTCGATAATGCTAGTTCCAATGATGTTGCTATTACTTACTTGAAAGGAAAAATGGAGGACTGGAATTCACATCCACTAAAGGGGGAATACTTACATGTCAGGTATTGTGCTCACATTTTGAATCTTGTTGTCAAAGATGGATTAACAAAATTCCAGTCTTCAATTAGCAAAATTAGAAATGCAGTGAGATATGTTCGTCAATCTTCTGGTCGCATGGATAGGTTTAGAACTTGCATTAGGGAAGCTAGAGTGCAAGAAAAGTGTACTGTGCAGTTGGATGTCTCAACTAGGTGGAACTCTACTTACTTGATGCTTGACAGTGCAATTAAGTTTCAGAAGGCTTTTAAGAGATTGAGTGAAAAGTGTGCTGAATTTTCGCGTATGGAAAGCGGGGTTCCAAAAAATGAGGATTGGGAGAATGCAAAATCCTTTGTTAAATTCCTGAAAATATTTTATGATATTACTAACAAGGTTTCTGGTTCAAATGTTGTAACTTCTTCTCAATATTTCAATGAGCATGTTCTGATATTGACTACCTCAAGAAATGGATAGGGAGTTTTGACAAACATCTTGGAGACATGGCTGGAATGATGAAAGGTAAGTATGATAAATATTGGGGGAATGTTAAAAATGTCAACTTGTTGATATATGTTGCAGTGGTGCTTGATCCTAGAAACAAGATGTAATTTGTTAAGTGGGGCATGAATAAATGTTATGAAAAGGAACTAGTTGATTTTTTGTCTGATAAGGTAAAGGAGACTTTACAAGATATGTTTGATAGATATAAGCTTTGTATTCAAGGTCAATCTAAAAATCAAACCCAATCTTCTAATGACATGGAAGTGGAAGAACTTGATGTTTTGGAAAATGCATTGGTTTGGAATTTGAGAAAGATATGAGTCTTGCTGATAATATGAATGTAAATGAAGTGGATTTGTATCTCATGGAGGGTTTAGAGAAGAAAAGTCCTAATTTTGACATATTGAATTGGTGGAAGGTGAATTCCACCAAATATCCTATTCTTGCCCAAGTTGCTAGAGATGTGTTGGCCATGCCTATTTCTACTGCTGCTTCAGAGTCTGCTTTTAGCACCGGAGGTAGAGTGCTAAATTGTTACAGGAGCTCTCTTACACCAAAGACAGTTGAAGCATTAGTTTGTGCCCAAAATTGGTGTCGATCTGCTCCAATTGCATCAGATGTTGAAGACCTTTTGGAGGACTTAGAACAACTGGAACTAGGTCTTTCTTATTGTTGAATTTCTTAGGGTCTGAAGTTTATTATAGTTGCTTATTTTTTCTTTCTTTCTCATGAATATAGATTTATGTATTTGTGCATTTTGTACATTTTAGATCTTGCTCCAATACCACAGCTAACTGAAGAGATGTCTGATATTGACTCTGATTAATGTTTTGTTGGATGGAATTGATTTAAATTGCAATAGAATTCAGAAATTCTGCATAATACTTATTAAATTGCCTGCTGATTTTGGCCTTGCAGTGAAAATATTGGGAATGCTGGACTTTGGATTAAATTTTTGGCTGGATGGACTAGTTAATTTTGGATTTTGGTTGGATGGACTAGTTAATTATGGATTTTGTTTTGCTTTATGGGAATTGTAACTTTAAACTTTCTGATTCTCGTTTAAGTACTCCTTATGTTCCTCTTGAGGTTTTGGTTAGTTATGTTTATGATGGTACTAAGGTTGATCTTTGATCTTGTGGTGTTATTTTGTTTGTTTTGATGACTTGTTATTTGCCTTTTATGATCAAAATGATACAGCCTTTGTTCCTTTATTGTTGCAGGGATTGGATAGTATTTGTTTCTATTGCTACAGGCTAGAAAAGTATCTTTATAATTGCATGCTACAAAAGTTTGCAGCAATTTATATGTATCCAGTATATGTATCCTACAACTTATAGAATTAGGAAAAAAATTTCTACAACCTAATATATGAAAGAAAAAAGAGATACTATAAATCGTAACTTATATGTGTTCAACAAGGAAAAAAGTTATCTCAAAATTATTTTTAATAAGAATATTAATATCACTTTTTTACAATTTGGATAACCGAAAACCGATCCAAATTAAACCGCGATAATTTGGATCGGATCGGTTCGATTTTTTTAGCACCAACCGAACCGAGCCAAACCGCACATGTTTTATTTTTTGGATCGGTTCACTTTTTGCCTCATAACCAAGCCGAACCGCACCACGAACACCCCTAATAAAAACACATAAAATCTAAATAAAATAATCTAAAATAAACACTTAAAAACACTAATTATTGACTTATCACTCTCCATTAAGAAATATCCAATCAATCCAGTAATAGGCCTTTAAGAACCGCTTACCATAGTAAGCCTTTAAGAAACATCCATCTAGTCCAATAATAAGCATACACTTAAAAAAAAATCTTTGCATCCTTTGAGACAAATATACAATCTTTTAAATTGGGGACAGAAAACAGCTCTAGGGTTCTCAAGATCTTCTTCACTTCCTTGAAATGGTTGAGTGTTAACCTTTACAATAGATCCTCTATTTGAACTTAACAATTCATGGCAGTAATCATAAATCCTAGTATACTGCTCCCTAAATGACCCATTAACCATATCAATTGCAATACTTCTAGCTTTATATGCCTTAGTCCAGTTTACACCAACATTCCATTTTTCCTGAGCTCTCTCCATAATAGAAGACAACTTCAAAGTAGGATTCTCTTTGGCCCTGGTATGCAACTTACTTCCCAACCACTCTGAATCCAACATGTTTAGCGTATACTACCTACTGCACGTATGTTTACCTTTTATCTTCCTCAATTACCAAATTTCTTCGTTTGGAATCTTGGCACAATATGCCTCCCAATTACAACTATCCTTACAGATCACTCTCACAATCCTCTGATCATTTTTCTTAAACATTAAAGCCCTACCAGAATGAATTGCATACATTCTTATGCCTTCTTGAAATTCTTTCTTAAACACAAAGTATGTTCCTACCTCGAATTTATAGTCTCGCATATTGTCGGACATCTTAAAGGTGGAAAACTTAGTCTTAGACCCATCATCTTCACCTTCTCTTTCACAACCACTTTCTAATACACCATTGTTATACTCATCATCACTCAATCCCCTATCACTCACTATGCTAAACTGACCACCCTGCTCATTGTTGTTAGTTTGCTCAGCTGACACCTCATCTTCAAACACAGTTTCATTCAACTTTTGTTGTTGCTTTGTTGGTATTCCTTTCTTATTTGACTTACCACCACATTCTTCTTTTACCTTCTTCTTTGGCCCAGCATGAGTACTCTCTTATGCTTCTTTGCATTTGTCTTTCTCTACTTCAGCCGGAGTACCCTGACCTGGAGTTACATACTCATTAACTACTTCTTCATTACTAACATTTCCAACTGGTTCAATACAAACCTCGTCTCTATCTACAAACACTTCACCATCTTTATGTGTTTCTTCACCTACTCGAACACCAGAGCTATCTTCCACACCTAGCTCTTCCTCTGAGTCCTTAAAATTAATGTTAAGCACACTGTCATCACCTTCCTAGTTTGACCCAGTCAAAGGGTTCAAACTAGCAATGTCTGACTGGCATACTTCATGTAATACATAAAGATGTACCCTATCATACATTTCTGCTATATGTCTCATCCTTCTACAACCTTGGTCATTTCTCAATTGAACCAGGTCATCCACTAGATTAGGGTCATGGTACCAAAGGGTCATAATCATTGGGTAACCTAGACGCCTTAAAGTTGATAGCATGGAAAAATAACTCCAATAATCTGGGTCACACTTTAATATTGTTATTACACCATTACTGTGAGTGTGGTGAAATTGTCTGAAACTCCCCATGGTGGAGCACAAGCACAAATCTACCATCCAATTGTTACCAATCGAAAACAAAACACTTAACCCAAAAAGCCTTAATCCTAACCAAAGAATGGGCATATAAATCAATGAGCACCACTGAGAATGACACAAGAAAAGGAACAATCGATTAAAAAATTAATTTTTTAACAAAACCATAACCATAAACCAAGAATCATTCACATAAACCAAAACCCTAAACCGGAATACATACAAACCCTAACTATAAAATTAAAGCAAAGTTCAACAATGAATTCGAGTTCTAGTTCCTTCTTCTTCTTTTTCGATTTGCTTCTTCTTCTCCTTTTCTCAGTGTTGTTTCGTATTCTCTTCCTCTCTTTCTATTTTCTAAAACTAGCCAATTCCCTCTCTAGCCAGGAAATAAGCTTTTATATGTGTCACATTGGACTGGCCACATGGGCAATCACTAACGTCTGTTTTAAGAATTTGACATAAAGGATTTTTGACAAACATAGGTGTTAAGGGACCAAAACATGGATTTGAAGAGCTATGCGATCAAAATGAAAACAAGAAATTAATCAGGCAACCAATGGACAAATTAAGCCTAAAATCTACCACCTTATATTCACATATTTATCTCTTTTTATTTTATTTTAAGTAACATAGTGGCTATACTCACACATCATAACTTCAAAGAAATAGAGAATAAGTTTCGAACCCCAACTCCTACATTTCAATGTCTGCAGAGCTATTAACTCAACTACATTTACAAGATATCTTTTCAATTTATTCTCATAATCGAACATAGATAGATTTTGATTTAGATTAACTTATTTATTTTGACATAGGATTTTAGAGAATATTTGTAAGAACTTACGAGTACAACTTGCGACATTATTCTTAGTTGTCTTTGGTTTATTTTTTTAAGTCCTTCAAGACCGCTTATTAAAACTACTTATATTTTCTTAAAAGAAAATGTTTATATTTGCTTTTTGGAAAACTTTTAGAAGGTCACATATCCCAAAATTGTTTTAAGGGGAGTTTTTATGGATTGAGCTTCCAAAAAAAGATGCATCTTATAAATTAACATAAAATCTTACTTATTTTCATTAACTATTTTTCATAAGCTAAAAAATAAGTCAATCCAAATGGACCCAAGTATTAATTGTGCTACCAGAGCCTATGAAGTCTCGATACTCCAAAAATAGTGAAGAATCGTGTCTGACACATATCTGATACCAATACATCTCGATATGCGTATCAGAGACGTATCAACCAATTAATATTTATTTTTTTGAAAAACAATTACCGATACGTGTCGGATACAACTAACTTATACTCCGATATGACTACCTTATACTCTGACACCGATAATTCTTTCTTACATATTTCCTTTTAAAAAAAGAATAATAAAAGAATAAAATAAGAATACATAAAGGCCGACAACGCTATGAAAAACATATTGTCTCTTCTAACCCCAAAAAATAGGATTCCTCGTCACCACCGAGCAATAACTATTCCCTCTTCTAACCATTACCACCGATTGATCCAATCTCAACATCAACATCATTGATTGCCTCCATCAACACCTCCGAAGAGTTCTACTATGTTTCTCTTCTCTCTAATGCTATGCTTCTTTTGTTCTTCTCCCTTTAATACATTCTTCTCTTATTCGGTTCTTCTCTCTAATTGGAAAAAAATTGTTTGTTTTTAATTTCAATTAGTGTTAAGTATTAAGTGGTCGATATTAGACAACAGAGTTCTTTTTCAATAGTGCCAATGATGTTATCTTTGAATGGTACTAAAGATGTTTAACTATTTTCTAATTTTTGCTAAAAAAAATACATGTAGCTGTCACTTGTTTTAATCATTTTCATTAATATGATTTTTTTTTCATAAGAATTAATGTGAATGTTTGTTTATTATCATTTTTAGTTATATTTATACATTGTGTACTTATTGGAAAAAATTAATTTCTCTTATCGCCGTATCCAAAGACCAGAGTTGTTGTCACGGCATAATTTGCCACCATCACGTCCGTCGCAAACTACTCTCACAATGGAAGCCTCTAGCGACACTCACCACACTTCAACCGATGAAAACGACACCGTCGTCGTTCAAACGGAACCTTCAAGTACTCACGTCGGTGAGAACGGTTCTGAAACCGATAGCGCCGCCGGCGATTCTCTTTCGAAGAGCTCCGATGTGTTGGCGAAAGGCTTGTCCTCGATCCTCTCTTCTGTAATTACGGATTTCGATTTCAGAGCTCAACAAACTCTCATCAGCCAAAATCATCTCTCTTCTTCTATCGATCGTCTCACTGGAGGTATCTTTTTCTTACTCTTTTCAATATTGTGCTCAAATTGAATGATTCAATATTGGTTTTAAGAAAATTTTAATGTTTGATTATAACATCGTGTCCCTGTTATTAATGTTGGAGGAATTTGTTGTTGTATTTACCATTATCAATGCTCAATTTGTTGCTGTACTGCTGTGACACCCTATGAAAGCATTGACACTGGACACGACACTGACACGTCAACATCTGTAGTAACTTAAGAAAAAGACAAAATTGAATGTAATCATGTGTTGTGTTGGTATCAGACATTGACGCATGTGTTGGTGTTGGACACTAGATACACATTCAATTAGAAGTGTCGGTGCTATAGAGGTGATACCTCCTCAGTAGTAGGGTCGCTAGCGATGGTGTGTGGTGGTACTAGTACGTAATAAGCACACCATTGCTGAAGTTAGCAAGAGGAGTAATGCTAGCAACACTCTCTTTTGAATACTCTCTCTAATACTCACTTTCTTATTGGTTTAAATCATTGTGGGTCTACACTTTGAAAATTGAACCCCAACAAAGTGGTGGGACATACAATGATTTCATCCAATAAATGAATGAGTGCTAGAGAGAGTGTTGAAAAGTGAGTGTTGCTAGCATTTCTCTAGCAAGAGTGTGTAAGATAGTGTATGTACTTGTGGTCATGGTTCTAAATTGTGGTTGCAGTTACACTTTGAACCTTGATACATTGGAAAAAAATTAGGCTGATGCGGCTGCAATTATAGTCGCTATACCACTGGAAGTTTGCTCTTTTGC
>Ga0315914_1009841_pt1 | contig 12131 bp, 4 predicted proteins | sample MpolenodulesMG_FD_203920 | JGI IMG/M metagenome (GOLD analysis project Ga0315914, IMG submission 203920) | Medicago polymorpha root nodule microbial communities from Los Angeles, California, United States - elongated nodules | ecosystem: Host-associated > Plants > Roots > Nodule | place: USA... | reverse complement strand
GTTCGTGTGTTGATTCCTGGCTGATTTGAGTGTGTTGGTGACTGAACCGGAATTTGGTGTTGTGTGGTTGTAAAGTTGTCGCAGGTTCTATGTAAAATTGTTTTGCAGGTTTTCGATGAATTGTTGGTTGTTTGTACGTTTATGTGTTGTTGTGAATTGCAGGTTTTTGTTCTTATTTTCGGTCCCCCCAAGACTGTGTGTGGGTGTTGGTTTTATAGTGACAGCTTTGGATGTTAGGGTTTGTTGAGGAATGCAGAGACTTGTGCTTGGATTGAGGATTAAGGAGAAACAGAACGCGCGTTAGGGATTGGAATCGCTTCTGTGACAGACTGGATTTGGATCGGCATGATTTTGGATATTATTTGGACAAAATAAAATAATAAAGAAGAGATAAAGACTATATAAAAAGGATAGAGATTAAAAGGAAAATTGAGATTAGAATGAAAAAGAAAGAAAGACTTTTTGGTTTAAAACAAGATTTAAAATTAATTAGTGTTAATTAAATAAAAGATGGAATTAAAAGTTGAAATAAAATAAAGAGCGAAGAGGGCCCGACTCGGAACCAAAATGAGGTATTTTAAAATACCTCTCTGCCGAAATTTCGTCGAAAATCAGAGATCGATCAGATTAAACTGCGTACGAACGTAGGGCCCAACGACACGTGTCAGTGGCATGTCAGGTCAAAATTTGGAGTATGACAACTAGGTATCCCTAGTTTCAGGTTCTCTTTTGCTTGAGGAGGTTTTGGCTAGACCCCCCTCCTACTTTTTTGTATCAATCTTTGTTAATATATCTTGGTGAGGTAGCTTTTGGCTACTCTCTTGCTTAAAAAAAAAAAAAAAAGCTGAAGCCAGCTTTTTTGACAATATTGTATATGAGAATGGAAATGTGATTTAAATGTTATTCCCAAAACATTCAAGACCGAATGTAATCAAAATTAATAAACATATTATTAACTACTAAATTACAGAATGTCATCATTTCTTATATATTTTTAATTACGGTCCACAACAACTGATACAATATAAAGGTATTAGAGGTCTCTGCGTGATCATCGCAATTGTATAATCGCAATAATGACCGCAACCACAATTTAAAACTATGCTCTCATGACCTTGCTTCCTATTATTAAACTTACGGGAAATTCTTGCGTGAACTCTTACCGAACACATCATTCTTACACCCAATTAAACTTATAATTTTGTTATAGCCATGCAAATTTCGATATTGGTTAACTTTAAAAAAAACTCGGTATCCGGCCAAGGACCGATAAATCCGAGTAGTCCAATCCCATTGTCTATCACTAGCTAACTTTTGTTACAATTAGAGAGTCCTGAGAATATAAATATTAGTTTCATATGGATATTTCTAATGAGTTACCAATATTAAATATGTCCTCTTGATGATCATCATAAACATAAAAAACTAACTGATATTGCCAGCCTTGAAGAAGATGTCATATCTCGTGATTTGGACAAACATGCAATAAAATTGATCCATGAAAAAAATCCTCAAAATATGGCATTAGGTATCTCTTGAGGTAGAAAGAACGCAGGGGACTCTAGCGCTATGGAAACAACGCACCGTAGCTACCATGCTTGACATTTACTCCTATAAGATTATTTATGGATGCTTTCTAGATTTATCTATCCTTACATAGAATACTAGGGGTGTTGTTAATTGGGAAGGGAAATGTCAATCTCGTGTCCTTATTCATCATTATCGTTTATTGTTGGTTGCTTGCTACTTTGGAGACTCGTTACTAGTTTGTTAGAGTTGTGAATTTTTGGAATTCTCTCTGCTATGAGTTGTAAATATTTATTACTAATTTGTTATAGTGTCGGTAACACATAGAGGCATGTTTTGGTATTTCTCAGTCGATTGTGGTGTGTGTGGTGGAGTGAATTGGTAGGAAGCATTATTCTCATTGGCGATAACCACAGTAATTGGTAGGGGTCACATAAAAAGTGCAAGAATGAGTGGCCTTTGTGTAGGTGTTATGATGTATATGATCATGTTGTTTGGAATCATTGGGTTTGGTCTTGTTGCATTAGTTATCGCATGGTATGATATCTATTTTTTTTTTATTTAAGTCATTGGTCCCTGCACTTTCATCATTTTTTGTTATTAGTTCTTGCATTTTTTTTTTGGCTTTAGTCCCTGCACTTTATAAAAAAATTGATATTGGTCCCTCTGTTAACTTTCTGTTAAAAAAAAAACAAAACTAACAGAGTGTCAGGTGGCCCAATCATTTCACGCCATGTGGCACACTTTCAGAATTAAAATAAAACAAATTAAATAATTGTTTTTTAATTAATTCTGAATAATAATAATAATAATAATTAAAATATATTTTTTTTATTTATTTTAATTCTGAATAATAATGATAATTAAAAAATATATTTTATTTGATTTATTTTAATTGTATAATTTTGTCTTTTAGTGTGCCACGTGGCGTGAAATGATTGGGCCTTGTGGCACTCCGTTAGTTTTATTTAATTTTTTTAACAGAAAAGTTAACAGAAGGACCAATACCATGTTTTTTATAAAGTGTAGGGACTAAAGCCAAACAAAAAAAAATGTAAGGACTAATAGTAAAAAGTGATGAAAGTGCAGGGACCAAAGACACATTTAAACCTTTTTTTTTTAAGTAGTTTAGTGGTTAGATTTTCACTCCTAAGATGAATAAACAAGAAATCAGACGTTTGAGGTCCAACCCCTATATATTGTATTGTCCTTATTAACTGAGTTATGATCGCAGACACTATTTTTTTTTCTTCTTAATCTCAATTGTTTATGAATCATTTCTCGAGAAACCTTATGGTTTTCTTTTTTACTTAATGGTTTACTAATTAAATGATGTATAATTGATGTTATCTATTATGAATTATCCTCTCTTAATGGCAACATGGAGAGTTTTAATACTGATTTTTAGCAATAAAATGATGTTAAAACATTAGTTTTAAAACTAGTTAGGACCATTCCATACCACTTTTCACACCGTTATATTTAGTAAAAGAGGTGTTATTTATACAAATATCACATATGTTTTTGCACAAAACAAGTACAATAGTTGTTTTTATACGGCATTTAAAATAGGTTTCATGTATTAGACTTACAATAATGTGCGATATAACACCTATTCAAAAACCAATCTTAAATCTCTAAAAACCCAATCTTAATTTCCACAAGAATTTTTTCAGCATATAAGAAGGTGAGAAGAGCAATCGCCAAATTCCATTTACAGAGAGTGATTATTGGTGCAGGTCCACAATTGAATCCATAGATGTAAATTGTATCTCTGTAGTATTACTAAGTATGTTTGTTATACATAGAAGACTATTATTCTTCCTATCTATAAATTTTTCACACGCCCTATTTTTCCATGAACGGATAGGAATAAACAAGACACATGAGAAACTATATGATGAGAAAAATAATAGGCTACGTAGAATGAGGCCAAATATATATGTTCACGGTCCATGGATGTCGGCCGTCAAACCTCTTTCAACCTTGTTTGTCAGTTAGTTTAAAGTTTGATGAAGAAAACCATGAACAGTAAATTAAACTTATTATGGTGTTTTTTTTGGCTTATAACCTCTCAAACACACGAGACAAAAAATTATTCTTTATCATCATACATCGTAAAAAATGTACAAGCATCTCCAAATGTGCGTACATCTTAAGAGAAATAGAGATAAAAGAAAATAATGTAGTAGATTGATGATATGATAGGAAGAGAGATTCTTTAACAAAAAATGAAAGAAAGAGATATAGAAAGAGAACGAAGTATTAAAATGGAGGTATTAAAATTTAGGGTGTTTCAATATCATTGTTGTTTAATCCTTCATGGATAATATAACTATAATATAATGATATATGACTGAATCCCTCTATAAAATGAATATTGATTCCCTAAAAAAGAAATGAATATTGACGCCAACATATATTTTCTTTTTTCGGTGAAAGGCAGGGTAAAGCGCTACACTATAGAAAAAAGGGGACATTCATAGTTATTCCATTCTTTGGAAAGGAAAGTAAAACAGAAAATTTCAAATTGAAATAAACGAGATAACTTTTTCTTTTAATTAGAAGACAAATAGAAAAAAAAAAGATAAATATTAACATTTTCTTTATCTGTGTTTTTTTTTTCTTTCTTGGAACGGCAAAGATTTTATTTGTGTATAAAATGAAATAAAGAATGTGAATAGAAATGAATTATGATAAAAAGAATAAAATACAACATATATGAGGTTTAATAACTTAGATCAATCTAAGAAATATAAAGGTCTGAGTTAGTAAGTATTAAATGTCGGTCAACAAGTTGCAAACAACCGTAATAAAAAGATAATTGCATCTCAATTTATTATGTGCAAAAAAAAGTTACAGAATTGTGATGGAACAATGAACTATAATGGAGTAGTTCTGCTGAAAAGGAGAGAAGGGTTATGAATAAAATAAGATTTAACCTTGCAATGTGGGGGTCACATTTTTTATACAATTTTTAAAACCCAAAAAGTTAACAATGGGTTGTAGGTAACCCATCTCAACCGTTGGATTTTTTTATTAATATATCAATGGTCAAAACATCATCTTTCCCATGGTGGGAAAGGAATCATCCTTTCCATGGTAAATGTCACCTGTTCTTTTGGACAAAATAAATCATTCATCTTTATCTTTATCATATAAAACTAATAATTTGAGGTTTACTTTTGTAACTTTTATTATAAAATATTTGTTTGTACCACTATGCAATTTTATCATGAACACATTATGTCTTAGATAGACAATTACAAACATTAAACAACAAAAAAAAATTGGCTAACTGTCTTAGAAAAACCCTTTTTTAATTAATTACATACAATTGACAAAAATAACCTTCTATAAAAAAACAGTTGGAATAAGATTTATTTCAATAACTCTATATATGAATGAACGACATATCTCCTAGTTGAATATGTTTGCTATACATAAAATATTTCCAAAGACAGGTTTGAACCTTGTTGACCAATTATTTTAAAGTTTGGTGGTTAAGCCATGGCCTATAAACATATTTTGAAAGAATAATTGGGATATACATCACACATTCATGTTAAAATACGCAAGCCAATGTTATGCCAATATTGATCAATTCCATGGAGAGTAAACACATCTTGGAAGGATTGTTAGGGTACACATTATATACATTCATGTAAATAGTTTAATGCCACTATTAACCAATATTAAATTATCATAGTTTGTTAAAAGAGGGAGCAATCTATATAATCTATATAAGAAAGGCATATATAATAGAGACGGAAAAAAAAAGAGCTCATTCTTGATTTATGAAGTTTAAAATGAGCAGCTAGTGGATTGAGAAAAAATTAAATAGGGGAGCTTATTTGTATGTGAAGTGAGATTGAAATGAGTTTACAGGTGAAGATAAGCTGGATAGTAGAGTATTTATTAGGGCTGGACAGATGGGTCCGCCCCGCCCGGAACCGGCCAACCCGTGAGCAAGAAAAGGACAGCGGGCGGGTCAAACCGGGTTACACGGGTTGACGAGTTGAGATAAGCGGTTTGTATTGGTTTACTGTGGACGGTTTTGGGTTGAGGAATTAGCACCATCGGTACCCGAGACCCGACCGTATACAGTCTGATGCCTGCCAGCTTTAATAAACATCTCTCTCTACTCTAGTGACAAGTCCCATCCAATGAAAATTTTACAGACAAATTACTTGAGACCCACAAAACATGACACATGCCAATTTTATTTTATTTTACTTCCATTTCCTATAGTAATTTTCTCTCTTTTCCAGTCATCAAAGTTCATTCATAGTTTCATACCCTTTCTTTCTCTCTCTCACGAGCCTTCTTCTTCTTCTCTTTTATGTTACCTTCTTCACTTTCATCTTCCTTCCAATGACAGAAACTCACATCAAACTTCAATCTAGTTTTTCATGATTCATTTAATTCTTCCATTAAAAAAAAGAGACAAAATCTTCAATGATGCTTCCTAGTTCCTTCACATCTCTAACAATAAAAGTTCTTTTTATAGATTCAAGTGAATATCAACACACAGAGAGCTATCAAGGATGCAAAGTTGTGACAAGCACTCAGAAATCACAACATCCACAAGTTTGTTGAGTCTCCCATGAGAAGATTGTTACAAATGGAATATAGACATCTGTTAACTACTTGGAGTTTTCTAAACAAATTCACGTTCTTCTCTTCTCTTGTCAATGGATCTGGGTTTTAGTTTTTTTTTCCTTCTTCTTTAAACCCGCGTAAATCCGACTGAATGAACCGATGAAACCGATAAACCGCAACCGCGTAAACCGCTGTAATAAACGGTCGAGTTTGGGTGTGGATTTGTCACCCGCGGATTAGTTCGGATTTGGGTTTTGAGCCCGAACCCCGTCCGAACCCGTCTGCTGTCCACCCCTAGTATTTATAGTGTGAAGGGACTTTGAAGGTAACTTTGTATTATAAAGTAGATGAAGAGAGATAGAAAGACACATTTATTGAAAGTGAAGGGAAGAAGTTGTAAGGAGAGTAGGTGAAGAGAGGTTGAAAGGTACAATTAATACGAAGGGAAGTGGAATATAATTTGTACTCATATAGAAGGTGAAAAGAGGTTACAACGACCTTTCATGTAAAAAGATGTTGCAGGATAATTTGTATTTTTAGAGTAAGGACATATTACAAAGGGGACAAAAAAAGGCATATATGTTGTAGGGATTTACACAAAAAAATAAATAAATAAAGATAATCAAACAAATGATTTCTGCTAATTTGTTTGGGACTATATAGTTTCATAAATGAATGCAAACTAAATCCTTTTGTTTAGTAGAGTTCAAACATGTAAATATTCAAGATAATGAGATAGGAATGTTGGATTAATTATTTAATTAATCAATTATGGATTGACAATAATAAATTATTATAAGTTAATGTTATAATATAAATTATGGTCTATTGTGTTAAAGCACTAATTAATTGATGAATATGTGTGATTGTGCTATTCTTTCTAAATAGACTGTGATGAGTTGGACCATTTAGCTCAGCCCAATGAGAGGTCCATGCCCTTAGCCCTTTAGCTATTTAAACATCATCCCATTAGACGGTTAAACTATTCTGAACAACATTGTGAAAACCTAAAGCTAGACAGAATGAGGGTAGTTATGCCTCTCATAGTTGTCAGCGTTGTCGGCGGTTATCCTTCATCAACCTAATTCAAAGTACACAATTTCTTTATTCATTCTTTATTATTGATGATATGCTATAACTTGTATCTAGTGATCCATACCTAAGTCTTACAACATTTATCAATTGGTATCAGAGCCAAATAGATACAGTTATGGCTAGTGTGTATAAACCCTAATTATTTTACAATCGACTACCCTATTATTAAGTCGATATATATTCACTTAACCAATTTGGTTTATCGCGAAGAAAGCTTGAACGTAAATTGTATGGATAATCAATGTTTTTGGGAGAATTCATTGTGTGTGTTGCTGCAACATTATTATATCCCAAAATTTCTTATCTCTTCAATTGAAATTCCTTGTTTTAATTTGAAAATTGATTACGATGAAATTTAACCATGAATCAATAATTGTGAAATCCTGATCTTTGTTTGGTAATCAAGACCCGCGTATTACCCCAATTTTTGTATGTGTGTCCTTTCTTCTTCTCCAATTGGTTCTCCAACTAGAGTCCAAAAACTCATTGCTTCCCAATCTGATCCTCTTCTCACAAAAGAAATCTTTGATTACGCTTCTCTTCAACTCAACTGAACTGCAGAATAATTCCTCCTAAAATACCCTAATTGCTAATTTGATCTCTCCGCCAAAACACCTTTCTCTTTATTGATAGTCCCTCCAAGAAAACGCACCCACCATCGCCTCTGTCCTCTACGACCGCGACTTCCCATACAGCTCCATCAAAATGCTCACATCAAAGCACTCCTCCGGCCGCCGCATGACCTTCGAAGATAAAGAGTACGTGATGGAGGAGCTGACGACAGAGAGTTTCGACGGCATCGACATTGCTCTCTTCAGCGCAGGTGGGTCAATCAGTAAAGAGTTTGGTCCGATTGCGGTGAATCGTGGAACCATAGTTGTTGATAATAGCTCTGCGCTTCGAATGGATGAGAATGTTTCGTTGGTGATACCTGAAGTGAATCCAGAAGCAATGGAGAAGATTAAGGTTGGAATGGGAACAGGTGTTCTCATTGCTAATCCTAATTGTTCCACGATTCAACTATTATTTGCTTAACGGTTGCTACCCCTCTTCATCGACATGCCAAGGTTCGTCGCGGCGGGAGAGAGAAGAGTGTAGATTGAAGGTTAGTTGGGGAAAAATTGAAGGTTAGGGAGAGAATGGGTTTGTTGTGTTTAATTTGAGTTTTTTGCTTTTTTTCTTTTAATTTTGGGAACTTCTACGGTACACTCGTAAATTGAGGTGTACCGGTACTCTTATTTCCTAAATTTATAAATTAACAATCAATTTTATGAAATAAATACTTATTTAACGGTATTTATATTTTAGAAGATATCATTTCATAAGAAAAACACATCATTCGTTGTTTATAAGAATCATGGTAAATTTTTTACATATTATCGTATAAAATAATCAAAGTTCTCTATTATGAGTGATAAAAATTAAAAAAAATTCAATTTTTATTTCGTTGACGTTTTTTGTGAATAAGATTTAATCATTATAATTATAAATGATAAAAAAATAAAAAAATTCTTCAAAAAACAACTCATTTAACTATAAATTTAAGGGTTTGGTGTACCGATACACTCAAATATGTTGGGTGTACCGTAGAATTTGCCTTTAATTTTTGGGTGTTTTTCTAATTTATTTTAATTATTTAATTTCATTCAAAAATATGTGTCATTTTTTATTATTAATTCAGAAATTAGCCACGTGGCGTCTGACCACTTGAACTTTGACCCGGTCAAAATTAGAGGGGGCCTATGAGTTGCAAAAGGGGATGAAGTTGGGGGGCTGGAAAGTGTTTTTTTTTAATAAGAGACCAAAATTGCTACAGAGCCAAACATAGGAGGCCAAAAGTGCATTTTAACCAAAAAAAATCATATGACAAACAAAAACCAAGTCGAACACATAATAATTCACAACAACAAAATCAATCAATAAGGCATAACGAGAAAAGGTGAAGAAAGCTTCTGGAAAATGCAAATGAGTGAATGAACTGGAAGTCTCCTCTTGCTACATTATAACCTTTGTTTTTGGTTCGCTTTAAAACTTTTTTTTAATTCGATTTTATAAGATGATTTTTTCTAATTATTAAGTAAGTATAGTGTAATTCAACGCTTCTAATTTATTAAAGTCTTGTAACATCTTTGAATATAGTTCAAATTTGTTAGTGAACAGTTGTAAAATGATAATTAGTGCAACTTGAATTAATAATAATTAAATGAAAAAGATTGTATTCCTTTGATTCACTGATGTTGGTTTAAGACTTTAGAGTGTGTTCCTCTTAAGGTCTTAATTTCTTAGGTTTGATTTATCTTGGTGTCAATTTTAGTGGGCTAGCTAGTTTAGTTTTTATTTTAAAAAAAATGTATTTCTATTCTTTATAAATATATCAAATTTTGTATTTAGTCTCTTTAAGAAAAACACGTCAAACAATGGTTCTTCAAATGATTAGTCGTAAACTTTTCATAAATAACATAAGACTATATTGTCTTCAATATAGCTCCCTGTATCATATAAAATAGTATTATTAAACAAGTAGTATCTGGAGCCTAATGAAAGTAACGATAACGAACATGTAAATAATAATCTATAGGATTTGGTATAATGGATAATGATAATGGATTCTACATTGTAAAATTTGATAAAGCACTAAAGAAAAAGTTATTTTTTATGGTCTTTATTGGATGATTTTTTTAATCATTATTTAGCATTCATTCATTGGTCCCTGGAATTTGCCTTGCCGGAAGCAAAAGACAAGCGTACAATCATTTGAATTCGATTCCATGGTCTCAATTTGGTTTAATATGATGAAAGCTTCTTGCTTGGTGTGGCCTCTGCTACTGGTCGTCCCATGGAAATTGATAAATAATTTAAAGATAGAGCATAGAAAATTTTCCTCTGTATGTGTGGTGGTTGATCTTACTCTCGCCATTGTTGATAAACTTTGGCTCAATGGTCATTGGTATAAGGTGAGATGTGAAGGTATTCACATCATTTGAACAATGTGTGGATGCTTTGGTTATCTTCAACATGACTGCACTGAGAAGAAAAACAAAGCGGTGTCGGCACTAAACCCTAATGGCAGCTCGACTCAACTATTAAAACGTATTTCTAAGCCCAAGTCTTCAAACTACACTCACAATCAAATGCAAACAAAATATGTTACAAACAATCAGTTAATCAACACCCCCTCTAATGTCCCTAATAATGAGAAAAATATTTTCCATGGAGAGTGGTTCATTGTCTAAGGAGAAAAAAAATATCGTAGATCACAAAATGTCCATGATGATCTTACCCATTGCCTCCTAGACCACATGCGCATAAAGTGGAACAACCCAACAAAATCTTAGCCGACTCAAAATATTGTAGAACCCAAAATGTCCATGATGATCTTGTCATGAAGTCTCAACAAGTCATAAGCATTAAAGAAATTCATAAGGACCAACAATCAATCATTAGCCTTGGAAACATTCCTAATTGACGCCATGCTAATAGCACACTTGATACATATAAACAAACCCAACACAAAATCATTACCCCCACTTCTCCACTTAGCTCTTGTAATACCTCACCTCACATTAACCACACCCTTTACCTTTCCCACAAAGTCATTCCCTCTCCACACCAAGAAGATAATTTAACCAATATTAAATGTATCCCTCTATATGATCATCATAAGCATCAAAAACCAACTAATCTTCTAGCCTTCAAGAAGATGACATATCTCGTGATTTGGACGAACATGAAATCAAATTGATCTATGACAAAAATCTTTAGCATACAACATTAGGTATCTTTAGATCTAGGGGAACACGAGGGACTATAGCTATACAAAAACGTGTGGCTAACATGCGTGCCATTTACTCCTATGAGATTATTTATGGATGCTTTCACGGACTTATCTATCCTTCCATGGAATAGTAGGAGTGTTTTGAATTGGAAAGGAAAATATGAAACTCGTGTCCTTATTCGTCATCATCGTCTGTTGTTGCTTACTACTTTGGAGACCCGTCTGATGATATCTATTAGGAATTATCCTCTTTTACTGGAAACTTAGGAAGTTTCTATGCATATTTTTAGCAATAAACGTAATGTTAAAACATTAGTTTTAAAACTAGTTAAAACCATTTCATACAACTTTTCACAATGTTTTTTTATTTATAGCAGTGTTATATATGAGTTTTTACGTCTGCTTTGATGTAAAAGAGGTGTTATATATACAAATATCACATACGTTTTTACACAAAATAGATATGATTGGTTGTTTTTATCCGAATTTAAAATAGGTGTTGTATATAAGACTTACAATACCGGGGGATACAACAGCGGTCTTGAATCTCTAAAAACTCTATCTTAAACCCCTGATTTCACTAGTGAGTTTTGAGCATATAAAGGGTGTGAGAAGAGCAATCACCAAATTTCATTTACAAAGTGATTATTGGCACAATCCCACAATTGAATACATAAATGTAAGATGTATCTCCATAACATTGCTATGTATGTTTGTCATACATAGAATGAGGCCAAATATATGATAACAATACATTGACTCTCTAAAACCTCGTTCAACCTTGTTTGACCAATTAGTTTAAAGTTAGATGATCAAAGCCATGAACCATAAACTTATTTTTGTGTTCCTTCGGCTATAACATCTCAACTGCACATATGAGACAAAAAAAATTATTTACCATCATACACCGTAAAAAAATGTGCAAAGCATTTGATTATAGAAAATATTTGCTAGACACCCCAAATGTGTGTATATAGGTAGTGGAGAAATGCTAGCAACACACATTTTAACACACACTTTTCAACACGCTCTCTTTGATTGGTTAAAATTCACATGGGACCCACCAAATTTATATGGGACCCACATGATTTGGTGGGACCCATGTGAATTTTAACCAATCAAAGAGAGTGTG
>Ga0315914_1009840_pt1 | contig 12131 bp, 6 predicted proteins | sample MpolenodulesMG_FD_203920 | JGI IMG/M metagenome (GOLD analysis project Ga0315914, IMG submission 203920) | Medicago polymorpha root nodule microbial communities from Los Angeles, California, United States - elongated nodules | ecosystem: Host-associated > Plants > Roots > Nodule | place: USA... | reverse complement strand
TATATATATATATATAAAAAATGGAACAAGCAGGTGTAAAATTATTTTATATACTCTGTATGTATCACATGTATTATCACGAGCATGATAAGGATAATCCTCTTCTGTATCAATGCCTCCATTTTTCATTATAAACTCAAAAGCATAGTCCATGAGACCTCCATTGCACCCCATGTTATAACCTCTATCACAATCCACCAACTCTTGTTCCGATAGAGATATGAGATCACCTGTTACAATTTGATTTATCCCTTCCACAGCTGCAACCGTTGAGAATGCCCAACAACTCCCTTCACAAAATCACAAAGTCAATTCAATACTCACATGTGTCATAACTTTCACAAATCAAATCAAAGGAACAAGTATATGTTTGGTTCTATGGTGACAAAAGATTTGAATGAATTGATTTTCCATAATTGTTTTGTCTAAAAGTATGTTGAATATTTAAGAGTGAATTGAAATATAAATCGCAGAACAAAATAAAATAAAAAATCAATTGTGAAGGCAAAAGTTTAGGATTCTTTGTTAAGTTAGAATCAATTACAAGTCAAAGTCAATTTTATCTCAAAGTTGAAACAAATATTCACTAAATTCAATTCAACAAATAATAGAAACAAAAAAACTCACCACATTGGCCTTGATCTTTGACGGGATTAACAGCACCTTTCGCCCTCCAATCAACGGACTCCGGCAATTCTTCGTTATCATGAACAGCATAACGATCACTCTTGGAAGCAGACAACAACCCTTTGGATTTCCGTGGTCGTGTACCCAAAAACATGGAACGATATTCTTCATTGGTAAGATCAGCAAACTTTGTGAGACCCAACTTGAAGGATTTGTTTTCAACGTTATGGCTTTCGATATACCTAAGGTTGTCCTTAAAGATTTCATATCGACGTTCTTTCTCGCCTAATGCATTATAAACCTTACCATGCTTCACCAACCATGTTTCATACAACTTCATAAGGTGGTTTTCGTTCTTTGCAGCGTCAAGTTTTGCATCGTAGTCGATGATGGACATATCTAGGGCAAAAGCAAGAGACAAGAAAGAAAGAGAAAGCACGAGGACAAGAGAGAGATTTTGTTTTTGAAGGAGCGCCATGATTATAGAATTGAATTGATGAAAACGAATGTGAATGAGGTTGTTCTTATATAAGAGAAAAAAGAAACGGAAAGAGCGTTGAAATACGAAGAGAGAGAAACCTCGTATCTTAAATTTGTCAACAACATGCACTAGAAATAGGGGAAGGTGCGTTTTTGGCTCGATTTAGGAGAAACAACACACGTACGTATCAAATTCTGTTTTTCCCAACCAAAAATATAGCATAGATATTTTTATTTTTTTTCCTAAAAATAATTCCCAAGCAAACGTATAGCATAATTTTGTTTTTCTTTTCTATAAATAATAATTTTGATGCGATACAACTATATATTTTCCCCTAATAAAAACTATGATATTTTCCCCTAAAAAAAGCTATAAAATCTTTTGAACTTCTAATCAACCACAAATCATCTTTTTCCATGGAAACAAAAACCACAAATCATCTTTCAAAAATAACTTAATGAGATCAGATCATTTAAAAATAACTTTTACATTAGTTGTGACTTTTTATATTGTTTTAAAAATCTTATTGTAATGTGTTTAATCATACACTAATTTTGATTTTTACTATTATCAAATATTTTTATTAAATAAGATTAAAATAAAAAAAATTATTATATTGTTTAATATTTTTATAAGATTAAAATAATATTATTTTAAGAAAATCCAATTATATTTCTATTGTAGTGGGATGTTTTATTGTAACTAGCGGAAAGACGGGCACGAGGATGTTTTATTGTAACTAGCGGAAAGACGGGCACTATCGTGCCCGTCCGCTCTTTCTACTCCGCTAACGCATGTGATTATTTTAGGGTTAAATATGTTTTTGGTCCCTATAAAATTTGGAACTTCTAAGTTTAGTCCTTAATTAATTTTCATAGGTTTTTTAGTCCCTACAAAAAAAAAAATTGCTTCTAATTTTAGTCCCTATTACAACAAAGTTTGTTTAATTATCCTTAAACTCTTAAATTTTTGAATGATTTTTTTAAGACAAGTTTAGAACACTATGAAATGTTCATTTACTAAAATTTAAATTTTTTTTAACATGAAACGAATTAAATATGAATTTTCTAAAACGGCAAAAGTTAAAGATAAAATAAACAAAATCTAGAAGTAGAAATCAAATTTTGCGATAATATTTTGCAGAGGAACTTTTAGTAATGTTCTTAACAAGTCTGCACAAAATTGTTCAAAAACTCAAGAGTTTAAGCATAAATTAAACAAATTTGAATTGAGGAGGGACTAATACTGGGTGCATAAATTTTTTTTAGGGGAACTATTAAAATCAAGTAAGGACTAAACTTAAAAGGTCCCAATTTTATAGGGACCAAAAACATATTTAACCCATTTTTTTTATTATGTTTGTTTGTTTAATTTTGATTTAAATTTTATAATATTAATGGAAATTATTGATATATTGATTTATAAACAAAATATTGTCAAGGCATATAACAATTGTTTATGAACTCAACATATTTTAGTTTGTTTGCATATAAATTAAAGATAAAATAATGATCTTTTGTTGTTTATTCTAATAGTAATTAGTAACATCATAACATAAATGACATGTTATGTGAAAGAAACATTGTTATGATTGCGATAAAAGAATATCTTTAAAAACTACATTTTTCGTAAAGTCTTCATCTTCTCCTTCTATTTTTCCTTCTTTAATGGGAACTTTTGTTGAATTTTGAGAAACTCCTCTTGATAAAGCTACATATAATTGATCATGGCTGAAAACATGTCATGGAAAATAGATTCCGATATTGGGAATGGTCTGCCCTTTAACATTAATTTTTTCTCACATTTGTTACTAATTTTTTTTTAGAGGATTTAAAGTTCAATCTTTAACATTATATTTTGCTCATGTTTGTTACTAACATTTTTTTTCCAGAGGATTTAAAGTTCAATCTTTAACATTATTTTTTTCTCACGTTTGTTCCTAATCTTTTTTTTAGAGTATTTAAAGTCCAATCTTTAACATTATTTTTTGCTCACGTTTGTTACTAATCTTTTTTTAGAGGATTTAAAGTCCATCTTTAACATTATTTTTTGCTCACGTTTGTTACTAATCTTTTTTTTAGAGGATTTATAGTCCAATCTTTAACAAGATTTTTTGCTCACGTTTGTTACTAATCATTTTTTTAGAGGATTTAAAGTCCAATATTTAACATTATTTTTTGCTCACGTTTATTACTAATATTTTTTAAGAGGATTTAAAGTCCAATCTTTACCATTATTGTTTGTTCACGTTTGTTATAATTAATCAAAGACTAGGAAAGAGTAACTTATATTAATAAAATAATATGGAAATGCTGTTTTTTGTGGAAGGGATATGAAAATACTTGGCAATCTTTGTCGGTTGTATTGAGGGAAACAATACAGATGTACAACATAAAAGCGGCTGATAAAAAAATAACATGAGTTTTTGTTTTGTGCTAGTTCTTTTTGAGTTTGATCTTTGGTTAAGGTAAAAGAGGGTTAACGGAGACGATTAGTGACATGGATTACTAATCCACGTGTTATTTTATAACTGGCTATTTGTATTTAAAATTAAGAGTATTTTTGGAAAGAAAAGTTCAACCTAAAAATGTGCTGAAAGGGATAGTTTTCTTTATATATAGTATAGATAGAGTTAAACTAATTTTTTAAATTATTGATTTAAATATAATATTATAAAAATAATAAAATAGTAGATAAAATAGGATTCACAAATTAGAATTATTTTTTTCATATTCTTTGTACCAAAATTTAAATAAATCATATGGTTATAATAATATTTTCAAAATAATATGGTTATAGTAATTGACACTGACATTGACATTTCACTACCAAAAAAAATTGACATTGACATTTATAAGATTTTTGGATTCCGTTGAAAAAATCACAACATTTTTGGATTGAAATTCATTATCATCTGAATGAAATATTTTTTCGAACAAATCAAAATGAGATATATTAAAAACAGTTGTGATAGGTGCCATACAACGTGTGCAAGGAGAACACTTGCAAATATTTACAGAGTGTAGGTGCCAAAATAAGCACCAACCAAACGAAGAAACTAAATTACATAATTATGCCCATACAAGGGAGCAAATGTTTCCACCAGTCATAATAACTGTAATCGAAGGAAACACGTTTTGATTTCAACCATAAAAATAAATTTAGCTTGACGCTTTCTAAAAGCATGAAAGGAGTAGCAACCATATTTTGAAAGACACGGTTGTTCCTCACCTTTCAGATAACCCAAATAACAGCAAACCAAATGGTTGTTCATTATCATCCGAATGAAATATTAATTTAGAATGATCTCCATATTAAATTATATTTATCATAATTGATTGCGACTTTGATATTTTTTTTAAGAAGGCAAAAGAAATATATTAAAGATGAAATAAATGGGACCAAGCTAAGCACAACCATTTTAGTAAAAAAAAAAATTAGGACAACCATTTTAGTATTATAAATAAGAAAAATGTTTTTTAAGAAAATAAGAAAAATGTTAACAATTTGTCAAAAAAATAAAAAGAAAAATGTTAACAAGTGTCATTTGGGACACTAGTTAAAAAAATTAAGCACAAGTTAAGAAGTTAAAAAAGGAAATAATAAATAAATTTTGTATTGAAAATATTAATTATTAAACTTTTAAAACATTGAATACACAAGTTCCAAGAAAAGGCTTACTCCCTCCGTCCCAAATTGTAAGACGTTTTGGGCATTTCAGACATATTAAAAAATGCAATTAATATTGTGTGGAAAAAAGATATTATGGGTTGTTTTACAAAATTGTCCTTAATAAATAATATGGGAAAGATAAATGAAAGAATGAAAAGAAGAGATAGTAATAAATAGTTAAGGTTATAATAGGAAAAGTTACATTAATGTTGCATTGGTACTGTAAAGCGGCATATAATTTAGGACAATTTTTTTTCCTAAAGCGACATACACTATAGTTAGCATTTCTAAAAAATCAAATATAGTGTAAGTATTTGAAATATGTGTGGTCGAACTTTAAAAGTGTAAAATATGATGTTTTCGCCTTTTCGGTGTGAACCTTTTTTTATTACTAATGTCTCAGGGTAGTTGTTAGCATGACTGATATAAATAATTGACATTTAATATAAATTCGCATTTCTCCTTATTTCGTTTTTATTTTAATTTTTAAATGAAATCAAGTGGCATGGAATTCTAAGAAAAATATTGGGCAGGGATCCAAGGACCGAGAGATGAAAGGGTAGTTGCTGAAAACATAAGGCTAGACAAAGGTTTTGAAACATATAAATAGTTTAAGAACTTTTGGAATGAAACGTACAATCGAACTTCATGGATCAAACCGACGTAGAAATCATGTTAATATAGAGTTATGTTGGTGAGACATCGTAAGGTAGTGAATTTCCGGGACTTAAAAAAGGAATAGAATTTGGAATGTTTGTTGTAGTGATGAAGTTCAATTATTCCAATTTGTTTTTAGCAATTGCATATTTTTCAATCAATTTACAGTACAGTCATCAACTTATCAAAACTCAAAAATACATTTTAATTGCATATTTAAGAGAAAAAATACTATTTTTATTACGACAATAAACACGTACACTAGTAGGTGTGTCTAAGAATAACATGATATGTTTATATTGGTTCACCGTAAACTAGCGGTTATCCCAATCAATCCTTACTAGAGCAATTTTAGCTTCTCCTCGCGAAGGATGAGTTAAATGTAATGTCGGCGTTGGGTTTTTGGTAAATAATGGAATCTCTATTGCGGTGCATTGTTTCAAGACTAGTAGTGTACAATTTTGGCAACAATTGAAGGCAAAGCAGTTGTATTACTATCGACGACGTAGATGGTTGTTAATAGAGGTCGTGATTGGGTTATCTTTGAAAGTGATTATAAACTTTTGTGGTTGTTATTGATTCTGATCTAGGCGTCTCAAAGTTTAGTTCTATTGTTTTATTCTGGTCATCTAGGTGTCTGAGAGTTTAGTTCTATTGTTTCTAATATTGTATATTTATTGTTTATGTTCATTTAAACTTTGAAGTTAAATGTATTAGGAGACGGATAAAAATGGTTGCTCATACCCTCATAATACATATACAGGAAAATATATTTATTGTTTATGGATCGGTCACTAAAATTTTGAAAGGGTTCCTCCGAATATATGAACTTAGTTTGCTTCTATCATGAAAACAAAATACAATATGGCCCATATTTTTTTTTCTTTTTTTTACATGATTATGGTCCATTTTCAGTCAAATAAAATTGTTCACCTAAGGTTTGTCCAAGTTATTTATTTTTATATTGTTAAAAGGTTTTTTCTAGATTATCTTTAAAGAACAATGAATAATTTATCCTTCAACCAATGAAAATCAACAATTTAGTGGGGTCAACGTAGTTTCGGGGTGGGGATAGCAATGTTCTTTGATGTGTCTATCAGAATTCATCAATCCTGTATAGAAGGTAGGGGTACTTCTTTTCCAGAAATATTCGGTTGGTCACAATCTCAAATCAAAGGTATTTAGACACTATATAATAAAATGTAAAAGAGAAATGATATAGTCACATCACTTAATATTATTTCTCTTGTAAATTTTATCAATCATTTGTGTATCCAAATAAATTTTATTTGTATTTGTGCCGATGCAGGGCTGGCTCCTTCTATTCGGGGTGTTTTGAAAATTGAAATAAACAGGACGAGAAAAGCATGTTAAATCTAAATAAGAGGGAACAAAGCCAAATAGATATAAACCACAACCACAATCAACCATAGATAAACAAAATTTAGTTAAATAGTTAGCCACCTGATCAACTTCTCTACACACATGTCTAAGAAAATTTACCCCCTTGACGAATGAAGTTTTGAATCCAGAAAAGTGAAGGAGAGCAAATTTGTGAGGATTAATTAATAACCCTTCTGAAGATTGCAGAATCAGATTCTACAGCAACCTTAAGAATTAGTCTATAATTCAAAGCAATATCGATTCACATAGAGATCGCACATATTTTTGTTTCTACTATATTACAATAACCCAAATTCGACCAAAAGCAAATGCAATTAATCTCACTCTATTTTATTGAACTAAGGAAGTCCACAATTTTAGACAAATTAATTATGATACATTTTCCTGTATATGTATTTACTTATTTTGATGTGAACCACACCTATGAACTCTCTAGCTTTGCTTCTGAGGAAGTAACTGCACGATTAGCATATCATGTATGCCATTTTCCTACAATAAAAACTTCCACCAGAATTCATGAAATTATGCACCTATATTATCATTGTTGACTCTCATTGGAGAAGCTTCACTTGATCATCTTCAAGGGTCTCATCATAGCATTATCTTCATGGTCCAATATCTACATAAAAAATTGTACGCAATGGCCAATGAGTATCAATACTTACGAGAAGAAAAACAAATATAATATAAGCACTTACATGACAATGATACACGTAACCAGACTCCTTAGTTGCATCAAACCCATACGTTGCATTGGTATGTATGTAAGCAAACCTAACAACAATCTTTGTAACAAACCCAGGTCTCATCTTAAACACATTCTTCCACCCTTTCTCATAATCAGGTACCTTAACTTTCTTCCCACGTGCATGCTCATCCACGTGGCATTTCACAGCATCATTATTTTTCGTCATACAATCCTTAAATTCATCAGATTTCACCAGCTCCGTCTGATCCAAAACCTTAAACAAACCCAAATGAATATGAAGTGGGTGATTATCATCAGTCAAATTAATCACATACCACACCTCACTGGAACCCACTTTCGCAATTTCTGTAACCGGTGCTTCATAAGGTTTCGCGTTCAAATACAAATGAATCGGTTCATCAATATCACTCGTGTACTCATACATAGCAATATACCGTGTGCGCGTCACACTTGATAAATCAACAGCAGGATATTCCACAAGCTTTTCCGGTATCCTTGACGTGTCAACTTCTTTATCCGGTAAAATTACAAATTTCATAACCTTGCCACTAGTTTCATCAACTGGATCACCGGTTGGGTAAGGATAAGGTGCATCATTACGTAGAATAGCAACGTTACTCTTAGATTCAGAAAAATCAACAATAACGTCTGTGATCTCAGATGGCCCCACGAGAGTTTCATTACTCACAACTGGCTTCCCAATATAAGCAGAATCAGATGCCACGTGTACAACTCTTAAACCATTGCTGAAAAAGAGCCTAAAAAATCTAGCGTTACTTGCATTGATTATACGAAATCTATATTTACGACGTCGTACAGTTAAACGTGGCCAAGCTTTACCGTTAACAATGATTGCGTCACCAAAATATTCTGGTTGCCACTGTGGATGAATCGTAGGGTTGTTACCAGTTGAATTCATGAAAATCGAACCGTCCGTTTTAAAGCTACGATCGAATAGCATCAACGGTAAATCGAATTCGTTACCGTGTGGTAATTTTAATGGTGATTCGACTGAAGGGTCGCGAATGACGTAGGTCCCAATTAAGCCAGCTAGAAGGTTGACTCTGGTCAAACCCATAGCATGGTCATGGTACCATAAATTTCCAGGGTGTTGATTATTTGGATAGTGATATGACTTTTTTGTCCAAGTGGGTCCCTTGATTTTGAATCCAGCGGTGAAAAATGAGTTTGGGTTTCCATCGCTTTCGGGTTCATGAATTCCACCGTGGAGATGAACTACAGTGGGAATACCTTTGGTTGTTTTGGTCAATGATGTGGGGATAGTTGGGTCCCATGGGAGTATGTGATTTGGAGGGAGGTGATTTTGCCACGTCACATGTGTGGAAATTCCATTGAGGGCTTCGATTGTTGGACCAGGAATTGTTGCTTTGTGTTTGTTTAATCCGTATGCGTAAACGGTTGTTGGTGGAAGATCTCTGTGGAATTTCTGCATTATACAAAACAAGTTGTGGTACAAAGTTTGAATGACATATAATAAATTCAGATGAATATTATTAAATGTTCAAATTAATTAATCAAGAAATGTGAGTAAAATTAAACAATGCTCCAAAGTGGAGAATTGAGTTATCACTATCAGTAAGTGTCAAGACCTCAGTGGATGACACTAAAAAGGTTGGGGGAACTAATTCTTTGGTTCATAATTATCAATAAGCTAAAGATCTTTATAGAGCTTGTGGTCCACTAGCTGGTGAATGAATTGTATAGAACCAATATTAGTATGATCATTATTTTTTTCTTTCTCAATAAGGTAGCCATGTGAGATTATCAGTACCCCGAATATTTGCAAAATCATTTCTTTCGAAGAAAGTACAGAACCTTGGGTCATCAAAAAAGGAAGGGACCTTAAAAATATAAGAAATGAGTTTGAGGAAATTACACAACCGTTGTAGTTGTCCAAGAATGTGTAGCCCTGAGGTTAAAGCGTTGGGGCAATGAAATGGGTAGTGTTAACTTATGCCCTTAGGGCACATTTTAAGAAACTCGAAAAAATAAATGTTTTCGAATTCATTAAAAGGTTAAATATTAAATGTAATACACACATTCCAATAAAAAAAATTATATTTGAATCATTAATTTGTGCCTTAGAGCACAAGTTAACATTTTGATTATGCATCTGGCGTGCACCCTTTACAAACTGGCATTTGGATAGCCTAAGACCAGGGTCACATGCATATGCAGAGTGTTAAAGGAACTCTGCTTAAAAGAGAGTACTGTAAATTTGTAGCATTTGATGGAAAAGGAATTGTAATAATCAACCATGGCTACCTTACTGAGAAAAGAAAAAAAAATGGATGTATCCAAATTTACCCTAAAGAGATATTTCTAAAAATAGTAGCTCGTAACAATCAATCATGGCATCTGGTATTTGGTAAAGGAAAACCACATGATTGAGTCGTTGGGGAGACTTGAAAGTGACTTATTTCGTTGGGGTATAGATTTCTTGTATTTTGTGACTGAAGACTAGTTTTTGCACATACCATCTAAATTGTTTCGGTATAAAAAATTATATATTTTTTTACTTAATTGACTATTGAATGAAATAAATTATTAATCTAAACTACAAGCTTCTTTTTAAAAAGAATACAATTTAATAAAGCTTATTAATTTGTGTAATTGAAAAAAAAAAACTTATTTTAATTAACTATTAAAATAAACTTATTTCATTAATGTTGTATTTACGAATATTGATTTTGCCATCCAAAAAAGTAAAGTGGCGCAACTCGTTATCTGTTTGACTTCTATTCATGTGAAATTAAGTTAGTTTTGTAACGGTGAATTAAATTCAATGTAAAAATTTAATATGGTATTTAAGTCCATTAACTATTTTGATGGAACTTATTTTAAACAATTTTAATAAGAGAAACTTTGTATTACCAATAAGAAAGAAAGTTATCTAGATAAAAATAACCCAGGTATCAGAAACTTTGTATTAATCATGTGAACCATGTAAAACCCCAGAAAAATTATCTAGAGATAGTTTATCACACACAACTTCAAGATAAGAAAGAAAGTTATCTAGATCCTAAAATTCATGAACTGTGGTCTAGTCCTATCGAAACAAGTAAAGAATGAATTTGGCATGGTACAATAAAGACAACACAAAAAGCGGAGATTCACATGAAAAATTTGTAATGAGTAATTTAAACCAAAAAAAAACAGCACTTACCCATTTCTTTTTGAACATGCCAATCTTGAGAGACTTTGATTTGGGAACGCCATCTACAACCTTGTAGCCATAGACTTTGGGCATATTGGGAAGGTCATCAACAAACATCTTCAGCTTGGATGCATTTATGAGTTTGACTGTAGATGATGATGATGATGTTGATAAGGTAACAAAACATAGTAAATGAGCTAAAATTGTGAATAGCTTCAAGAGCACTGTTTTCTCCATCGCTACCTTGTTGTAGGGTGGATTTGAGATAGAGTAATATAAAGAGAGAAAAAGGAGAATGTTGCAGTCAGAACTCAAAACAATAGGATAATTGAATTATAGTTTAAGCATAAACTTAATATGTGAGCCGTTCGATATGTATTCAACGATTCTGATTCGGAGATTGCGTTGGTAGCAAAATGTGGGTTGGAAATGTTGAGTGGGAAATGGGAAGGGTAATTGTAGGATGAATATTGGTCAATATTTGGAGTAATGTAATATGTAATTGTAAAGATTCTAGTACCTTGTGCAATGCTCGTGGCCACAATTGGATCACTCACAATATAAAAACCAAATTAATTAGTACTTTAAATATTCAATTTAAATCAATTAAATTGTTTTCATCTTTAAATTGGTCAAACTAAACAAACAAATTCAAACCTCTATTAATTTGGAAATTAATTTTATATTGCTTCAAATAGATTATCAAAATTTGAGTCAGATACTCATGATGTTATATAATTGGTGTTGTTTTAGCAAAAAAAAATTGCTTTAAAATAAATGTCACTTGATGCAGCTTTAATTTATTTTATTTCAACTTTGTCTTCAACAAATACTTCACTTTTCTCTCTCACAATTTCCAATACAATTTAAGTTTTTCTTTCTATTATAAAGTAAAGGTAGTTTAGTAAAAATATTATGTCTATTTATTATTTCAATTATTAATTTGTGTATCAAAATCTTAAACGATAGTCATGGTAAAAAATGCCTAAAGTTTTTCGCTACAAGGGTGTGATAAATACTCATTTTTATGACTATCTTTGAGTATTTATAAAAGAGGACTAAGATACTAGATAGTATTAAAAAGGTTTATAATACAAAAAAAAATAAAAAAGCTAACGGCAAAGTAGAATCTATATATCTTTGAATTAGAAACTTGAATTATTCTTAGGCTTCCATTGTGATGATGTGGCATCTCTAAAAAATCATTTTACTCTATGCTAAAACAGGGAAACTTGAGCTATCCATGAGCTATAACTGTGATGATGTGGCACATCTAAAAAAGTTTCACATATTCTTTATGTGTTTATGAATCATAAACTCCAATGCATTTATATTTATTACACTATTATTATTATTATTATTAACCTTTGAACTACTGTTTTTTTTTTTTTTGTATTCCATAA
>Ga0315914_1009837_pt1 | contig 12135 bp, 9 predicted proteins | sample MpolenodulesMG_FD_203920 | JGI IMG/M metagenome (GOLD analysis project Ga0315914, IMG submission 203920) | Medicago polymorpha root nodule microbial communities from Los Angeles, California, United States - elongated nodules | ecosystem: Host-associated > Plants > Roots > Nodule | place: USA... | reverse complement strand
AACCTAATTCAATATACACTTTATCAAACTACAATTAACATCATATCCATAACCTAAACTAACTCAATAATCAATACAATTTTCATTTGGACATTTTGTCAAACACTTTGTGTGCAAAGCATCAAACATACTCAAAATGTGTTCATTTGGCACCATTCAAAACCAAATTTTTATGATACAATCATTTAAACATAATAGGCAACAACTACATTCATTTATCAATACATAAACTACACATGCAATGATCAAATTGTCATATCATTCATAAACCCTAACCACATGCAAACGAATCAAATTTTTTTTTAAAACTTAACCTAAACAAATTAACATTAAGATTGCAATGATTAATCGTACTTACTTGTGATAATGTGGGGATGATTGACTTGCAATTTGTGAAAATGGAATTTAGAGAGAATTTGAGAAGTTTTTGATGAAAAGAAGAAACTACAAAACTGAGTTTCTGCTTCTGTTTATGTCCAGTACGCATCGGCAGTTAAATGCCGAGGTTTTCTTCGGTAGTTAACTGCAGCCAGTTTTATTTTTCCTCGACAGTTAACTATCGATGGGCATTTTCGTATTTTATACGTGTTTCTCAGCCTAACAAGATGTGTGAACAGCAGTTTTCAATTTGTTAACATAAAACATTTTGAAAACTCTCTTTCAAGAAAAAATTTGGAATTTTTTTTTTATATACTCGTATGGATTGAAATTTTATTTAACCTTTTTTTTTATCAAGCAACCTAGTGGCTGGAAATCCACTTTTTTAAAGTGAATAAGTTGTGTCCATGGTTTGAAATATGACCCTTGCATATATTATATATACAATGTGTCCATATTTCTTGATTTTAAGACCACTAGTCATGTGTTCATTTATGTCAATCAATTATGTTATGCCAAATGTATATCCTCATATGCTATTTTGAATCATGGCATTACTCCCTCCTTTAAAATCAACATTGTCTTCAAGGTTGAAGTTAAGGCAATGTTGTCAGGGGATAGTAGCATTTACCCAAGTTGTTTCCAAGTCAATTAAACCTTTCCATGGAAAAAGAGAACATCCACCCAAATCCCCCATTGGTGAAATTGTGAGGATCCGTTTCCATCTTTATTATTTATGTGGTTAGGTTCTCCTATTTGTTTTTGTTGATTGCAGTAGTTTCCCGTTTTGCCATTGTTGATGTTGTTACTTTTGTTGACGTTGTTTGAATGATTAATACTCTCCTGCTTGACAATTTAAACTTAATTTGTGTATTGTTTATACAATGCCTTGTGTTGGGCAGTTTGTGTTGCTAAATATGTCTATGTTTATGGTCCTTAAAAAAGTTTACCAACTATTTGTTTTAGTCTCTCTCAAGTTTTTCATCGACTTTTATTACTACAAAAATATTTTAATCATCATTTTTTGTTCCTAATTTTAAATTAACTCATGTATATCTTTCATAAAGTTTTTAAACCTCGGCCATCACAAAAAAATTCCAATATTATTAAAATCGGATCGACCAGCTCAACACGTTGAACCGTAAAAAACATAAATAAACCGAAATACTGGCAGACCAATTGAACCAGACCGGTTTTTAATTTGTTTTCTGGAACTTCTTTCTTCAAAATCGTAGAAAAACAACTTCATACCCTAATCATCTTTCTCGTGCGATCTCCGTTGCCGTGCACTTCCCATCCGGCCAAGCCACGTCATTCCGGTGCTCTCTCGCCCATCACTCGCTCACCGCCACCCCCGTCCTCCTTATACTTCCAGGTATGTTTATCGAATTTTCCGCTTCGTTGTTGTTTTTGGTTCTTCATGTGAACCTTACTTTAAATATTTATTGTTTAGTTTGTGATTATGCTAGTTGAAACTTGAAGTTAAAATAGGGTATGCTATGCATTTGATTCATGAATTTTTATATAGTTTATAGTTTATAAGTGTGCTGCGTTTTTTTTTTTTTGATGGCCGAGGTTTAAACCGCGTACTTTGCATATATTATGCATTGTCCTTACCAACCGAATTAAGCTGACATTGTGCTGTGTTTTTAGCACTACACTTATCATTTTAACATTTGAGCACTTATTTATTTGTAAGAAATTAAATTATTTATAAGATATTGTAAGAAAAATAAAATTATGTCCCGTGAACATAGCTTAGTCAGCAGAGACCTAACTTAGTTGACAGATGAAATCTAACTCCGAACACTCCATTCATTCACCTTAAAAAATGTGAATTCTAACGCTACACACTACTTAACCAAAACAAAAAAGAAAAACTAAAATTATACACGGTCCAAAAATGAAAATAAAATGATATATAAAACTTTAAAATTATAATTATAGTGAAAAACTCCTTTTAAACCAAAATAAAAATAAGTTTATTGTTAAAAAAAAAGTTTATTATACTCCCCTCTCGCACCTTCCTGAAAACCTAAATCCCCAAAATCCTCAAATTTCTTCTCCATTCATCGATCTCTCCCTCTCACCGCCATTGCTCTCAACTCAGTTTCTGGTTCTTTCGTTTGGGTTTTCCCTTTGCTTCATAGGTAATCTCATCTCTTTTGCTCATGTGTTAGTTTGTTCTTCTTTTTAGTCATTTTGTGCGGCTGAGATTTTTAGTGATTTTGTTCTTCTTGTTTTTGGTAGTTGTAGAATTAATTGGGTCATTTTTATTTGATGGAATTGTCTTTTTGGTGTTTGAAGAAATGTGCAAGGGTTGATGATAGAATGGTTTAGAGCCAGTGTTTTTTCAGCTTATTTTTAAATAATGTTTTTCATACCAAGTTTATGAAGTCTGAAACCTGTTCGGGCTGGGTAGCCTGGTTTTGAAAGCTCTACTCTATATTCTCTGATTTGGCTTATGTCCTTGTGTGATATTAGGTTGAAGATCGAAAGCAATATGGCAATGTTATGGTTGCAGATGCAGAGAGTCATAAGAAACGGAAGTTTTAATTTGATTTCCACACACCCACATTCTTCGTCTTACTTTTCTACTAGATCCTACTCCAATTCAACACCCTACGTTGGTAGCACTTCATACTCTTTCCCATTTACTTAACACCTTTTCATTCCCTTTTTAATACTCATATGACTGTTATGCTATGATTTGTAGTTAAGGTTGGAATACTGGAATTTCTAAATGGAATTGGAAAGGGAGTTGAATCTCATGTTGCTAAGCTCGATTCTGAAATTGGTGACTTCCAAAAGCTTCTTTTTACTCGAACCCTCAAACTCAAGAAGCTCGGCATTCCTTGCAAACATGTAAGTCATTTTCCTCTATGCCATTCGTATGCATAATTATATTCTTATTGTGTTAATTTACACTATTATAATTTACAAGTTCATGTGCTTATTGGTTCTTCACCCTGTCTTGTGCAACCCTTATTGGTAGAAATTAATTGTTAGACTTCTTATTAGAGAATAATATTGGAGAATGTGTTATAAATTAATTGTTGTCGGTTATGAACATCTAGTCATGGGGAGCTACGTCTTTATGTCTTTATTATGTCAGTTATGTTGTTTAGTTTTAGGAATAAATAGTGAAAGGAAAGGAGAAAGTGATTATTTATGGTAGTTGTTGAGTAGTTATGGGAGGGAGAGACCAAACTCTCTACTTCTTTGAAGGGAGAGACCAAGACTCGTATTTCTTGGATAGGAATTGCCTTGTAAAATAGACCATCTCTTTCCTTAATTCATGTGTGCATTCTGCATTCTCTATACTGTATGTAATTTTATTTCTGTTAACATATTCTTCAATCAATAAAAATCAACTTCTACAATTAAATTATATTTTGGTACCAGTTTCTAACAGAATGCATGTACAAGTGCGCATGATAAAGCCGTTGAATAGGATTGTTAACTATTACTCCTTCCGTCCCAAAATAACTGACCTAGTTGACTGTTGCACATATGCCAATGCACAATTTTGACCTTTAACATCTTTAATTACCTACTAGCAAAAATTATAAAAGGTGATATATTCATCGAGACAAATTCAACATCTTATATGCTGCCATTTGTCTTTATATATTAGCAGAAAAATATGGTCAAAATATGTTATGTGAATAATGCACATAGTGAAGTAAGATCGGTCATTTTGGGACGGAGGGAGTATCAGTTTTTGTTGCACCTCTTCCACCATTTTTTTTTGTTAAAAAAATCTGTTATTAGTTTAAGTCACAGTTAATTTGGCATTTCCTTTCCCCCCTTAATTCAGCATGCTGGGTTGTGTTATAACTATAGATTTACTGTTGTATGTAATTCTTATGACTGGCATTGTAACTTTAAACTGAAACTGGACGAATCTAATTTTTGTATATTTTATGACTGGCGTTCAGCTTTATAATGAGACTAGATGGATCTGATTTTTGTTAAATTTATCAAAATTTAAGGCTTGGATGTTAGGACTTAGGATTATTAAAGGCATGCAGAGAGTCTTTAGGACTCCGTATGTTGCTTCCTTGTCTTACAAATAAATAAGTTGTCATAGGAATGATAAACTCATTCATGACCCTTAACAATTTTAGCTTTTAATAGAGTTGATCTATGACATAAATTATGTTTTTGAAATATATCTAGTACTTTCGAACCTGCAGCTTTTACTGTTCAGGTAAAAAAAGAATTCCCTCTGCCTACAACAATTGATTTCTGCACATCACTTCTCAATGTTTCATTAAGCCATTAGACTAGTACTAACTTGATGCAAGAGCATGATACACTTGTTTTTGTGAACTATTGTGTTTGATGTGCTATCATTTTCATCTGGCAAGGCAAATGCCTATGTTTGATAAGCAGGTATATAATTATATTACTAGCGTCTAAGATGCCTATAGGCATATGATCCCCATCAGTTACAATTGGGTCCGACTTTGTTAGATTGCCTTAAATACTTTTTTTAAAATACCATACTTAGGAGGATCTTAGATTCCAGATTATTTTGTATCTTACATCTGTGCCCTGGATGCATGATTGCATGTGCATCATTAGCTAAATCCAAGGTCTGTTGTTGACTCGGATATTGGAAATATAAAATGAAACTTGTATGTTAGTCACTTGTGATGCAATTATGGTTTTTCAATCTTAGGACTCATAGATCAGGAGTACAATGACCTATCAACTTTTGGTAGGATTGGGTTATGCAATGTTACATTGATTTTAAAGTGACTTTATTTTGATTGTGATTGGCCACATGACATACAATTAGCTAGTCCACTGGCAAACTTTCTCACAACTAGTTTATGCTTTGCAGAGGAAGCTAATATTGAAACATGCACACAAGTACAGGCTGGGATTATGGAGGCCACGTGCTGAGCCAATCAAAGCATGATTAGTTTCTATGTAGTAAGTAGCCTTTCATTATGAAATCATATTGGAAATTTTAGCCATTGTAGAAGGACAAGGCTTGACTTTGCATGAAAAGAGGAAGTTTTTGGCTCTGGATACCTCCCATCCTTTTTCATCATATTAATGTTTGTCATTTGTACCAGTCAAGTACACTGGGTTAATCTTGTGATTTCACATGTCTAATAATTTCATTGCATTTTCTGTCTTGTATCACTCTTGGCAAAAGAGAATTAACTTTGGGATTAGGAGTTCGCAATAGTTCATTTATTTTGATGTAGTTAAATCTAATGATGTAGAGGGGTAACCTTGGCGCAACTGGTAAAGTTGTTGTCATGTGACTGGAAGGTCACAGGTTCAAGTCCTGGAAACAACCTCTTGTGTAAAAAAACAGGGTAAGGCTGCGTACAATACACCGAATGGTGGGACCCCTTCCCGGACCCTGCGTATGCGGGAGCTTTAGTGCACCGGGTTGCCCTTTTTAAATCTAATGATGTGCTTCCCACATTTCACTCCCCTTGCTAATTATCCAATGATTAATCTGGTACACTCTCTGTTCATGATTTAACTGATTGTCTAATTTGGAGAAGGTTGGTGATTATCCCATGCTGTTTGGTCTTGTTTGTGACAAAGTAGCCTTTTTAGAGAGTATTGAAAGGGTTAAATTGCAGTCTTCCCCACTTTTCAGCTTTTTTCGTATTTTGGAATACTTTAATTGTTTTATTATAAGAGAAACTATTAAGAAATATACGAAGGTTAACGATTTGGATAGAAATATGATATATGATAGAACATCAGGACATCGTTTGATCCATGTAGTCAACTTTATTAAGTGAGATAAAGCTTGGTTGCTGTATCATAATTGTAAGATCAATAATATTTAGTTTTAATTTAATATTTTATCATTATTTGACTCCTATTTTCAGATTATTATTTTTTGACAAATCCTATTTGCCGTGATAATTTGGATTCTGAAAGTGATGCTTACACCGAACCCGTAATCAGAGAGATATCTGGTATAGTATCTGGAACGGCCGATAGAACACTGAATCGCAAAAAGAATATTATAGTCTATAGAGAGTAGTAATGTAGGGCAATCTGTGTTGAAGATCGAAAATAATATGGCAATGTTATGGTTAGAGTTGCAGTCAAGGTAGGAATACCTGAGTTTCTAAATAGACTTGGGAATGGAGTTGAATCTCATGTCCCTAATCAAGATTCTAAAATTGTGACTTCCAGAAGCTTGTTAGTCAAACCCTCAAACTCAAGAAAGCTTGGTATTCCTTGCAAATATGCAATCATTTTTTCTCCTTGCCATGCATAATTATTTTTGTCATTGTGTTTATTTACGTTATTACAAGTGCAAGGGCTTAGGCTAATTGATTCTTCGCTCTGTTTCGTGCAACCCTTAACATGGAATTTGAATATTTGGATTAGTTTTAATCTTTATCATATGCACATTATAATAGAGTGAGTTTTTCATATTACAGATTGAAGATAATCATTTTTTGTTTTTGTTTTCTGTGTTATAGACTGGTCAATGACATAATCTTGCCAAGAGCAGTGACACTCGATTACACACTCTTAGTGACACCCGCTCATCATTTAAGTCACGTCATCTGTTTTTGTTAAACCATGCACCGGGTAACCGGTTTAGGCAGTTTCTAGAATTTGATGACTTTATTCTGGAAAACCCAAAAGCAACGCAAATCTGCTGTTTGCAAATGTCCTTTCTTCTTCTAAAACCACTTCAGTATCCGAGTTCAACCGTTGCGGTGCTGTGATGTTTCTGTTCCGAAAAAGACTCCAGTAAAGCTTAAAATCAATAGCGTTTTGTTGGGGGAATACAATGAAGGAATGATAGGTTCATGGAATTGTGATGGTGATGAGTTTTTTGTTTTACCAATCTGGTCAAAATTAAGCTTCTTTTTTATTTTTTTAATCACCATGGATTATAAGATGTTCTGAGCTAAAAAACATAAAATCATCTCTTCCTTGATGTCAAAATAACAAAAAATCTTCTCTTGATTAAAAAAAAAAAGAAAAAGACCGGCTTTCATCGAGTATACCATTATGAAGGGAAAAAGGCGTGGTTGGTGGGTTTGTCCTTTGACGCTAGCATTCCCCTCTTGCCAAATGTTGCACTACTCTTTGAATTAGGGCAATATTTTCAGCCTTTGTGAATAAAATTTGCGGTATATATAGCCATAAAAAGAACAGTACGGATGAAAATTCCTCAACAAAAAAGAACAGTACGGATGAAAATATCAGAATAGAACCCCACATCTAACAGAATTATTATGATGAATTACTAAGATTTTAACATGATTTTGCCAAATTTACTATTTACATGACACAATTTGATTTTAACATGATTTTGCTAAACTTAGTATAATTCTAACATGAGACAATTTGTAGAAGTACAGTCACTTCTTGATTCAAATGTTTATGTATTTAATACTTTATTTTTTATTGTTACAATAAATTATAATAATTGAATGACATTGTACTTGGTTAAAATCACAGTTTTGATGTCTATAAGTCTCTTTGCTTAAAAAAAAAGAACAAATTAATGACTCGGACTTAGTTTACACCAAACAACTAATTGCCCACTGTGTAAAAATATAAGGTAAAAACAATGGTACCCTTTTGGTTGGGTATTTCTTAAAAAAAAGTTTTGAGTATGGTACCTATCATTCAATTACTCAATTTTATGTCATACTTTCATATTAATTTATTTAATAAAAAAAATCAAATTTTGAATGAATTCAACTGCAACTCAACCAAACAACGGATAAATAAGAATTTACCAGAATATTATGTTGAAAAATAGTACTAACAACATTATCTTTTCAACAGTCACCATCCACTCAAATGGGAGTCTTCACTTCACAAAACATAGTAGAATTCTGCTCCTCTCCCAACAAATTTTGCTCATGCCCAACTGAAATACCTAAAATACCCCTGTGTTAGTTAAGTAACACAAGTGTTAATATATGCGCAACTTAAGTGACACTGCGTGTGTTAGGTCAAACAGAGTTCTTTTATTTACTTTATTTATTTACTTTTATTTATTTATTTATGTATTTACTTTATTCTAATTTATTTATTCACTTTATTCAAATTAATTTATTTACTTTATTCTAATTTATTTATTAGCTTTATTCTAATTTACTTATTCATTTTATTCGAATTTATTTATTTACTTTATTCGAATTTATTTATTCAATATAAAATCATAAAATAAGAGCAAAAATTAACAAAAATAAAGGAACAAAAATAATAGATATAAAATATTATTTTATTAATATAATTCTTATTACATTTACAATGGGGTAAAACTAAATATGCGGAAAAAAAAAACCACCAGAAAACCTGAAGTAGATAAAATAGTTACAAGGAATGAGGGGTTTGAATTGTGACCCTTTAAAAATTAAACCTGTAGCTTAAAAGTTATTCTCAAGTTATAAACTTGGAATGGTTAAGTTGATAGATAGACTTCAGAACGTTCTGAAGTGTTAGTATAAAACTGTTTAAATAATTAAATGTGTATGTGTGTGTTGTGTTTACTGAAAGTAAAGAGTAAAGGGAAAAGAAGAAGAACACACATAAATTTATAGTGGTTCACCCAATGTGGGTTAGTCCACTCCTCACAATCTTGTGAGATTTTCCACTATGATGCTAGAGATAACTTCTCAAATACAACCTAGTTCACCTGGACAATTACAACAACTGTATTCTCTAAGCCTCAACAGGCTTACACCTTTCTTGCTAAGTTACCCACTTAGACTTTACACCTTTATGCTCAAACTAACACTTTAGTACCCCTAAAGCTAGATAAGACTTTGTTTACAATTTGTATGGAGTTTGAATGATTTGAATCAGACAAGAGAAGAATGGAGGGAGAGATTTATCTTTAAAAAGATAAGAGAAATATTGATGCACACTTTTAAAGACTTCTTGGAATCTTTGTGAGATCAGTTTTTTTTTTTTACTAAAGCTTCAAACACTCTTATGTTGTTTTCTTGTATGCTTTGCAAAGGTGTGTGTTATTTTGAGGTCTTGATCTCTATTTATAGAGTTCTTGAGCCTTTGTAGCCGTTGGAGAATGACCAATGGTCTTGTGCCACGTGTCTTGGGACCCACCAACTTTCACTTGAAATTATGGGCAATCATGGAATACTTCAGAATGTTATTGTGTTCTTGAGAATACTTAAGATTGTTGTTGTGTTCATCATGATCTTCATCTGGGTTCATGTGGATGAACAGTCAGATTTGCATCTGGGCTTTATCAGATGAATGTCACATGAACTTCTGGGTTGTACTATGAAGATTGTTCTTGTACGACTTCAGAATGTTGTTAGATCAGATCTTCTTTGAAATCTGTCTTGGAACATGTGCAAGATCTCATAAAGTGGAGCTGTCACTTCACTTCCATTCTTTAGGGGATTTAGTTTACTTTGTACAGTACCAACTCCCTTATGTGTCAATTTCCTGTTGAATCAGACTTGATCTTGCTTTTGAATTTGCTTTATACTTTCCAACCACTGTACTGTTCATGTCAGAAAAAGCATGGAGCAGGATCGAACTTTCTGAACTCAGGGGACTTCAGAATGTTCCTTTTGTTTCACTTAGGATGATTTGTAAGACTCTTATTTGATGTAATCAAATCCTAATAGTGCAACATTGATGAAGTGCAGCATGGAAAATGATAAGTGTCAAAAAGGAGTTAAATAGACTATATATTTTAGGCACTTTGATTACTTGGTTTGCAAGTTATCCAGTGAAAAACTCACAAATATTGAAGAATCATTCAATTATGCTTTTCACATCTAATGCCAACTCTTTGTAGGAAAATGCACGTCTGGACACTTTAGAAGCAAGAAAACATGAAGAAATACAAAGGTCAACTCGTCATGGCGAGCTCAAAGGCGACTTCAAGGCGAGTTGAGGCAGAAAGTTCAAGTTTCCACTCGCCTCCCATGCGCCATGGCGAGCCTAGGGCGAACACAACTTGCCATGGCGAGCAACTCACCCGCGAGGCGAGTTAAGGCGGCCTAAATCCTCAAAGGCTGACGTGGCAGAAACCCACCGGTGAAGGAACATCAACTCGCCATGGCGAGTAGACATACTCGCGAGGCGAGTTTGATCAGAACATAATTTATAAAAGCCTTTCATCATTTCAGTTGGAAAGATAGACCATATTATTAGAGACCACTTTAGGAGAGAAACAAGGGAAAGACCAAAGAGACTCTAAAGAGCAAGGAACACAATTATTGAAGGAAGACACAAGATCATTGAGACATCATGGCTTGGTTCCATTCCATCTCTTCTTTTCTCCTTGTAAGGTTGCCATGACAATGAGTAACTAAACTCTTTTTGTTGGGATTAAATGTGATCAACTCTATTAATATGTATTCCCTTTGATTATGGTGTTGTGTGATTTTAATTATTTCAAGATATTGAAGTTATTCTTGCTTTTCATCACAATTTTATGGATTTGAATTGTTATTGACAAATACCTTTTAAATCTAGTTTTAGAATAATCTTCTATCAAAGTGTCATACCCCAATTTTTGACCCGAGTTGTCACTGACACGTGTCGTTGGACCCTACGTTCGTACGTAGTTTAATCTGATCGATCTCTGATTTTCAGCGAAAAATTCGACAGAGAGGTATTTTAAAATACCTCATGTTTGATTCCGAGTCGGGCCCTCTTTTCACTGTCTATATTTTTTACTTATTTTTAAATTTCCATCTTTTATATAATTAACTTCAATTAACTTTAATTTCTTTATTTTTAGGAAAAAGCTTGTTTATTTTTAACTTTATCTCTTTTAGTCTCTATCGTGTCCTTCTTTATTTATTTATTCATTTTTTATTTTAGTTTGTCCAATAATATTTTGTGCCAATCCAAACCCAGCCGTAAGCTTCATTTGCATCAAACCAGGAACATAAACACACTCTATCCCAATTCATTCCCATCGAAGGCCAGAATATCTGCTCTTTTAACAAACCCTAGAATCAAAATCCAGCGCTATAAAAGGTACCTGCAAAACAACCAGAAAGGGATTCCGAATTCCAACAGCCAGAAGTTCATAAAAAACGCACCGAAAAATCACAACACATAACCCATAAGAATCCATCACCGTAACCTCAACATTTTCTAAACATCAAAAGTCCAGTAACCAGTTCACCAACACCTGCAAACACAACATAACCAGCATAGTCTCAAACACACACATACACGGACGGAAACGCACGCAAACGACCGGCGTCAGAGAACGGCAGATCGACACCAACAAACCGCCACGGACCAGATATCAACGTGACCCAAACCGTCGGTCCCAAACACGGTCGCGGCTTCCAAGGAAGGAGAAGGTAAAACTTTTTGGTCGTTTTGTTTCTTTTAGATCTAGAAGCCTATGGCTATTATTTGGAGATTCTAAGTGTAAAAACGGACAGAGGAGAGAAATAGAGGCTAAAAAACGTAAAAAAATAATATTAAAAAGGGTGTTTATGGCGGCGGCGCAGCCACCTACGGTGGCCAGCCACCGCGCCGCCGGATTCTGGGTGGAAATGGGAAGAACATATGAATGTTCTTGAGAGAGGAGAGAGCTCACTACAAGAAACTTGCCATTTAGCAATGGCAGAAACCGTTAGTAAAGGTCTCAAAAGCCGTTGGTATATGTCATAAAACCTATACCAACGCCCACCTGCTACCGTCTAGGATACTATGCTTATACCAACGGCAAGAATGTCGTCCCAATAGCTTATACCAACGGAAAATTAGCTTGATGCTATAGATTTCGGA
>Ga0315914_1009836_pt1 | contig 12136 bp, 8 predicted proteins | sample MpolenodulesMG_FD_203920 | JGI IMG/M metagenome (GOLD analysis project Ga0315914, IMG submission 203920) | Medicago polymorpha root nodule microbial communities from Los Angeles, California, United States - elongated nodules | ecosystem: Host-associated > Plants > Roots > Nodule | place: USA... | reverse complement strand
CTTAAAAACCGGTTCATAAGGTGAGGATTGCCTCCTCTATATAATCTCTTATCAAGAGTCTAATCTATCCGATGTGGGACATGAGTTTTTCCCAATACACCCCCGTCACGCCCATAACTCTTTGGGCTTTGGTGCGTGAATCGACCGTCATGCCCAACAACACTCTTTGGGCTTGGTGCGTGAATCGGTAGATGTCCCTTGAAATCGACAAGCTCTGATACCATAAAGGAAATTGGAGGCCTAACTCATCCTTAAAAACCGGTTCATAAGGTGAGGATTGACTCCTCTATATAAACTCTTATTAAGAGTCTTATCTATCCGATGTGGGACATGAGTTTTTCCCAATACAACATACATACAACAAAGGAAGGAAATCCAATGCCAGCCATTGATACAATAAAATGCACATGCGAGGAAGAAATTCTACATCATCTCACAAAAATCACCAGTACAACATAATCTACAAACACCCACACCCTGAACCACATAACAGTGACTTGACAAAGTATGTTTTCCAACACCATCTCAATGAGAACATAGATGAACAAAAATATATCATATGTCATAGTGCTGCAAGCAGCCCACAAAAAACCACCATCATAATACTTCTTAATTGTACAAAGATGTACCAAAGCTCCTCTTATATATACATGTTCTTCTTCAATACTTGTAGTGCTAACACAAAATTCACAAAACCACCCACCAAATATCCGTCTAAAGGCAAACTTTAAAGGCAAATTCTACGGTACACCCAAATATTTGAGTGTATCGGTACACCAAATTGTTAAATTAATAATTAAATTAGTTTTTTTTTTTTTAAAAAACGAATAATTTTCTATCATTGACAATTATAATAATTAAATCTTATTAAGCAAAAGCTTTGACAAAATAAAATTAACTATTTTTGAATTTTTATTACTCATAATAAAGAATATTGAATATTTTTTATGAGAAAATGTTAAAAATTTAATATGATTCTTATAAACAATGAAATAATGTTTTTTCTTATGAAACGACGTTTTCTAAAATACAAATATTGACAAATAGATAAAATAATCGTTAATTTATAAATTTGTGAGGTGTACCTTAGAAGTTCCTTAAACTAAATATCAATAAACCCTAATAATGATACGTGTCAAGAGCCAAGGAATGTGGATTTAGAAATTCCTTGGATTGATTTGAAGCAGCGACACACAAATTGATTTTTCTCTCTATCGTCTCTATAAATCTTCACATTCAACTCTCTCACACACACTTCCAACAAATTCAGATCTTAACCTTTTTCATTCAACAGAAAGATGAAAAGACACTTTGATGAAAGAACAAAGAAAACACAAACCACTTCTTCTTCAGAGTGGTCAAAGAGTGAAAAGGAAGTCGCTGAAATCATTCTTGATTTTCACTGTCATGTTGGTTTGTTGAATAGTATACCATTCAGTTGGCGTTGCAAAAGAAAGAGAACCGAGGTTAAAAACAACCCTTCTCCTTCTCCGGCAATTCAAAACAACTGTGATGTTAATGTCGCTGCCGGCGACGGTGTCAAAGTTGAGGCTACCAGTTCTGAAACTGAATCGGACGATGAACTCAAGCGATATTCAAAGAAGAAAACTTCTCTAAAAAAGGTATGAACTTATTTTTCTTTCTTGCTCAATTTTCTTTAGCAGTTTTCTGTTATTTGCGATTTCTGATTTCTAGGGTTTGTTTCTTGTGTCCAAAGGAAAAAGAATCGCCTCTTGAAATTATACGAGAATTGACAGAGACCAAAGATTCAATCAGACAAGTAAGTTTTTTTTGTTTCTTTCTTTGTTTTTGGTTTTTTTGTTATGAAGTTGTTGAGTTGTCAAATTTAGTTTTTCTCATGGTTTTTTTAATGCTTGAAATTTAAACAGGAGGTAGAAAAAGTGAAGCAATACTATAATAACATGAAGAATTACAATTTGAACTTGAAGAAAAAGAAGCAAGAGGTAATACACTAATACTAATCAATTTTCCTATGTTTTTAGGGTTTTTGTTTTTTGTGTTTTATGTTTTGGTTTCTGAAAATTGCTATCTTTTGCAGTTACTATATAGTACTAGTAGTAATGGCCCAAAATCTGCATTAAAAAACCCCAATCTGGAAATTGGTCAGAATTTACAATTTGGTCAATCTAATGGTTCAGTCAACCCCTCAAAGTCAAATACTTGTGAAAATGAAGAGTACAAAAAGAACCAACAATTTCAAATGCAACTGCAAATGTTTCCAAATCATCAGAACCATAATTATGGACCTTCCTCTTCTTCTGTTACATTGGGCATTAACATCAACAACAATGAAAATAATGGTCCAATAGCTCTTCCTGATCTGAACTCAACAGCAGAAGAGTTGATCCATGCGGACTCATGTCATATGTTGGATGAAACTACAACAAATAGAGTTATGGCCGCAGCTCAAGCTAGGAAGACAGGGCTTCAAATTTTCAGGCTCAAGAAACCTTTTGGAAATAATAGCAAACAATATTTAATTTGATGTATATTTTATTTCCTTCTTAGTTTCTTCTCTCTTTTAGAAATTCAAATGTACTGAAAAGGAAGTTTTGTAAAGATATTTAAGTTTTTTAATGCATGATTTTTTTGTGTGATTTAAACATATTTCATGGTATGAAGTTATTGCACCGTGAAATGTCATAAGAAATTGACACATCTGGTTTGTTAGGTTTGATTTGCTGAGGGCTTGAACAAAGTTTAATTTGACTTTTAATAGAATAGATACTGTTTATTACTTATTATTTTATTTTATTTAATTTTTTTTATTTCTCTTTGGATTTATATAAAACTAGGTACATTCCCTCAAAAACATAAAACTAGGTACATATTTTTTTTTCCGATACACCAGATACATTTATCAATTTGTGTGAAAATTGTGACATATAGTTTGAGATATATGAATTCATTAAGTATTTTACGAATTTGGATTGCAAGCCGTCAAAATCATATGCAATTTTATAGTCATGATAAATCAAGATCAGACATTTAAAATTTAAAATTACCTTTTAAATTAAATAAAAAAATAAACATACTTTGTTTTTACAAAAACAAAATGGTATTCATTCATTCAAATTGATAGAGTACATCAGATTAGATGCAATAACATGTTCAACATCGCTAAAAACGTAAATGATGAATCTGCGAACAAACTCACAGCACCCAAGTTAATAGCATATATACAACGGCAAAATGGCTACAAAAATATGATAAATTCTAAGCCAACGAAATATTCATGCTTCTGGATTTGCAAACAAGACGCGAAATCAAACGCCGCACAAGACGACAAACAACCCAACACAACGTCACACTCAGACGAAGAAATCACAAAAAACAAAAAATGAAAAACTTGATGGGTGTGAAAACCACTCGTTTAGATTGAAAGAAAGGGGGAAAAATGCAGAGGGGGTGAATCTAGGTCAAAAAATGACCTAAAACTACCTCTCCTCGATGAATGAAGGAGAAAAAAACTTAGTGAGAAGGTGGAGTTTCTCCCACAAAATATTTTAAAATTAGAAAAATTTAGAGGGGTGAATCTAGGTCAAAAAATGACCTAGAACTACCTCTCCTCGATGAATGAAGGAGAAAAAAACTTAGTGAGAAGGTGGAGTTTCTCCCACAAAATATTTTAAAATTAATTTCTCCCAATTGTTAAAAATAAACATACTTAGAAGTTGGAACATCTGATTTTAATTGGACTGCAAAGTACTAGCTTAGGAAACAAAATATATTTTAAAAATAATTAAGGATTTAGTATTAATATTAGAGATTCCTAGTTTTCCGAAAAGTCGAAAATGATTTGATGTTTAACATAATGACACTAAAAAAATCCTTAACATATTTTGGTAGTAACAATATGCACATACTTTGTAACAAAAAAAAAAAAAAACAATATGCACATACATACATCGTCGTGAGTTTAACTCAGTTAGTAAGACAAGACAATGCATGATATATGTAAGGTCCGAGATTTGAACCCCAGACACCATAAAAAAAAAATGCACACATATAGTGTGTAGTAAATATTTAATATGAATCGCTGATTTATACAATTTGGTATGGTCTACTACTAACCGTAATCTTAATCAAGCCGGTTATTGGTTATTGATCAATAGAGTTTTCAAGAGAGAATAAAAAAGAAGAAGGATTCAGAGCAACATTGCATGAGTGAGATTCAAGAGATGATGAACGAAAAACCTTTTCCTACAAAGACTGAAAAGAAGATTGTATAAGTCATTTACGACGACTTATCCTTCCTCTTTGTTGCGTAGTATACCATTCACTTGGATACGCAAAAGAAAGAGATTGGTTCCTTCTATTGATCATGGTGCTACCGTTTTTCCTCCTTCAATAATTGTCAAAGCTACGATTTTGATACCTTCTCCTGCTGCAAAAAAAGCGTCCCTTCCGTGATGTTAATGGTGTCGCTGTTATGCTTCCTTCAACTGTCAAAGTTGAAGCTCAAAGTGATCCATGTAATTGGCATTCAAAGTAACTCATGCTTTCATTTACTTCGAATATTGTTGGTTTTGTCTTGTGTTTGGTATATCCAACGTATTTTCCCCAAGAGTCCTGATAGGTGAACACACTTAGCTGGCAACACACTCTTGTACACCCCCCATGTGGCAGGGTAATTTTGCTATTTCATCTTTTAATGAATGGTAGTTTTGTCAAAACCCATACAAACCTTGTCAAAAAAAAAAACTCTGTATCTGCAACACAGTTTCTCTCCTCCACCATCATTGTTCCTCTCTCCTCCACCGTCGCCGTCCGCCGCTCCCATGGTGGTTGATTCTTTTTCTGTTGAAGCAGTAGACTTTGCTAAGGAGTTCAACATGTTGTCGTATTTATATTGTCATTGAGCAGCTATTACATTGTCTTTGAGCTTATATTTGCCTAAGTTAGATGAGGAAACATCATGTGAGTACAGAGATGTACCACATCCAATCAAAATACCAGGTTGTGTACCACTCCATGGCAAGGATCTTTATGCCCCATCTCAAGATAGATCAGTTCAAGCTTACAAATTATTACTCCAACGTGTTAAAAAATTCCATTTTGTGGATGGGATTTTTATTAATAGCTTTCTAAAAATGGAGATCGGTCCTATAAAAGCACTGACGGAGGAAGGAAGTAACAACCCTCCTGTGTATCCTGTTGGACCAATTATCCAGACAGTAGCAAGTTCTGTTGACGATAACAATGGTTTGAAGTGTCTTTCATGGTTGGATAAACAACAACCTTGTTCAGTTTTGTATGTTTCTTATGGAAGTGGAGGTACACTTTCACAAGAACAAATTGATGAGCTTGCTTTGGGTTTGGAATTGAGTAATGGAAAATTCTTGTGGGTTTTGCGAGCACCGAGTAGTAGTTCATTTAGTGCAGGATATCTTTCAGCACAAAATGATGTTGATGCTTTGCGATTTTTACCATCTTGGTTCTTGGAGAGAACCAAGGAAAGGGACGGCGAGAGTTACAGTGTTTTTTTTTCTTCTGATTTTGTTTTTGTTTTATTTTTATTTTTGGTTGAATTAATAAAATATAATTAAAATTGACACATAGGCGTGTGTATGGGTGGTATGGCAATTAAAGGATGTCTACCAAACATTACCGTTTCCCCAATGCTTGTTTTCTACGTCATAAATCACAATCAATTTGTAAACCTTGCAATTCTTAAATCTTGCAATGGGTAGGGCATTTTGTGGGTAGTTTATGATGTTTGGAGAATGTTTAATGTTGTATATAGCAAATAGTATTTTCGTGATAAATAGCAAAAGTGCTTTTGTTGCTTAACTTTCCAATTTTCCTCCCTTGTTTTGAAAGAAGTAAGTTGAACTTTAACTATTTATTATTCCATCCGTCTCAAATTATAAGTTGTTTAGGGGAAAACATTTATTTCAAGTTATAACTTGTTTTTATAATTTCAATGAAGCATTAAATGTTATTTTCCTACTATACCCTTAACCGTTAATTATTCTCCCTTTTTTCAATTCTTTAATTTATCTTTCCTATACCATTAATGAAGGATAATTTTGTAAAATTATTTATGACTTCTGTATTCTATATAACATTAATTACATTTCTTAATTTGTGTGAAATGACTAAAAAATGTGATATACTCTATCTGTTTCAAAATACATGTCTCAGTCAATCACTTCACATATGTCAATGCACAACTTTGACCGTTAATATCTTTAATTATCTAAAGTAAAAAAAAATTAAAAAAATAAATATTTTGAAAATATTTGTCGATAAAAATTAAACAACATCTTACATGCTAACATTTGTATTTATATATTAGTAAAAAAATAAGGACAAAGTAAGTCATGTGAATAGTGCACATTATAGAAATACGAAATGTATTTTGAAACGGAAGTAAAACAAAACATAAAACACATGTTGACTTGCTCAATTGACTCTGAAGAATAGAACTATAGATAGGTCAACTCTAATAGTGCGGCTTTTTTATTTTACCTTTGAAATAAATTGTTTTGTTTGTAGTTTAACCCTTATTTATTTAATTAAATAAATACATTTTGAAATATAAAAAAGTAGTAAGTTTTTGTGAAATAGTTTTTAAAATGAAATTTTATTTTATGAAGCAATTAGTTGAAGAAGGAATTTAAACGGCTGAGATGATGTTACTGGCATCGAAAGCGAGGGTGTAAGTAAGTGTAGAGGAGCAGGTCCCCAACACAAATATATACTCCGCTGAAGAAAACGAAAACCCTAGCGCCCACTGACTGCATCTTGAGAATTGAGAGAAATGGCGAAGTCGAAGAATCACACCGCTCACAACCAGTCTTACAAAGCTCACAAGAATGGCATCAAGAAGCCAAAGAGGCATCGTCACACTTCAACCAAAGGGGTATGTTATGTATTCATCATTCTTCTCTCTCTGATTCTGATTCTTCATTTTAATTATTTGATTGATTACTGTTGTAGATGGATCCAAAGTTTTTGAGGAACCAGAGGTACGCAAGGAAGCATAACAAGAAAAATGGTGAAGAAATTGCAGAAGAACAAGAGTAAAGTTTCAATCAATCTCTAATGTAATGGGTCTTTTTGTATTTTGCATCTTAGACTTCTGATTCATATTTAAAATCTATGTTTGAAAGTATTTTGATGGATTATTATTTAATTATGAGAAAATGCACTGCTCTGTTGGTTAGTTAGCAATTTTTGAACCTGGATTCAGAATATCAATTCTGCTGTTTATGATGTTGATTGTGGTTAGATTTAGTCTTTGCCGAAACATAAATTGATTTAGTTTGGATTGGAGGAAAAAGATTATGATTCTCTTTTAGTACATTTTTCGAGTTCTTTCAAATTGGGGTCTTAATTCCAACAGAGTTTGATTCATATATTGAGATTACATGTTTGATTCTTATCACAGTTTAACATATTACTAGTAACCATCATAAATAAATAATGAAAGCGGACCTTCATTTTGAACCGTCATTAATCAGAATTTATAGCCGGGATTAACACTACTATATGTAGTTGAAGGCATATTTCAGGGATTTTTTTCAAAGCCTTTTTGAATGAATTTATGATGTAAATTATGATGTTACTGTGAAAAGAGTTACCCGTGAAGTCAACGCATCTCCACTCGTATTTTGAATTCCCCTCGTAACGAATTGATCAATCAACCAAATATTTGCAATGCATAATATAAAAACGAATTGATCAGTCAACCAAATGTTTGCAATGTATAAATTTTGTTACATTTTAGTATCAATTTTTGAAAGTTTGAAACAATTATTTCCAAGTTTAATGTATATAATTCGTGCGTAGCCAAGGACGCAAGTTCTTAGATTTTTCCTGTTCCTCGTCGTCGTTATTTGCTATGTCCAATACAGGCGCCACCCACATCATCCCATCACCTTTAGTGCCTATGCCTAGAGGTGTGGCTTTCCTCATCATCATTATATCCAAGCAGACAATTGCTTACACACAATTGTCAATGACTTCATCCACGGTGCCTCCTATTTTTGACGCATTTTAGCCCTAAGATATGTATCTGGACTGATACAAACTGAAACTTTATGTCAATTGGTTCTATGTCACACTTCCAAGTTTTGGAAAATCCATGGCTTCATGGATGAGATCTGCTGCATAACTGGGTATAAATGACCTGAATGTGTTTCTAATGCTATAGCATTAGATGCTTCATGGATGAGATCTGCTGCATGCAAACCAAAAATATGAACTCCTAGAATCTCTCCATTGTCAGGTCTGTATATCAACTGCACAAAAGTGTATATGACAGTTAGCAATGTCAGGCATAAAAGAGCAGATCAACTAATGCATGCAGATAAAAATGGATAAGAGTGTAGAGCAACTGTCATGATCGAATAATTTTGGTACTGCCAAAGTAATTCTTTTAGTACAGAATTCATCAAAAACGTTTAACACTTTCATAAGCCGCGTCAGAATAGCATTGACGGAGGAAGATATAAAAAGATAACCTTGGCAAGTTCCTCCCCTTCATTTTCTGCTAGGGCTTTCGTGTTAGCTTTAAAACTCGTTTTAGCAACACTAACGTCAAATCCCTCCTTTTCACCTTTCTCCCTTGCTTGAGGCTGCAAATTTTAAGTTCGGTCATAACACATAACAACTTCAACTGAAGGACAACGGGCAGTAATTTTATTGTATGAATAACATAGTTTCAAAGAGGTAGCAGGGCTGAAAAACGAAGAGTGCCAACCACACATATGAAAGAGAACTGGTTCATTACAATTCTCATTGCAGTGAAAGTTTTGATATACCTCTGTCAATCCAACCATGCTGGTCTCTTTCCGTGACTTGTTCAACCACTGTCGGAAACTTTTTAATGAGTAATACTGAAGCAAAAAAAGAAAAGCGGAAACAATTTAATTATAACTAGTTTAATTTTAGTAATTTGATTTTCTATTGTACCCAAAAAAACTAGTAACATTTCTAATTACTCCCTTTGAGCTTAGTGGAACAACATAAGTTATACCAATAGCAGGAGCTGGTTTGGTTTTTGGAGCATCATGGTTATTAACTGCATTATTAGTCCTAATATACTCATAAGAAAAAGTGCTTATTTGTACCAAAATAAACCTCACATAAGAGACCAGACAACATTTAGGAGCTGGCCTTGCAGGACATTCAGTTGAAGGACATCACATATCATATTGTTACAATTAATCATCTGTCATTATGCAAAATCAACAGATTGACCCTCATACCACCTCTAATAATAAATTGTTGTATTGAAAGTGAAGATTTATAGTATCTTACTCAAACAATGGGGTGTCTAAAAGGTACAAGTCTTCAAACCGTTCAAAGGTGATTTGTACCCTTGCTTTTGATATATTTCATGATAGTTCTATAAGAGTCAAATTAAAAAAAAATAAAACACAGAAATATGAAGTTGACTTTACTAGCATTTTAAAAATTTCACACGTCATTTTGTTGTTAAAGAAAGCAGTACGCTATGAAGGTGTGACATGTGTGGTTGACTTGCCCAGATTTGTTTAAGGCAAGAATTTTGTCCAAACACAAATGTCAACTTTTTCTTTTTGTTGCGACGCGTCCTTCCGAAAATACCTGTTATAGTCGACCATGCTTGATAAATATGTTATTAAATTTGTTTGCCTTTGATTACATGGTAAACGTTTGAAAACATTTAACTAATTTGTATGTACTAGATAATCTTATTCGAGACGTGTCGAACATGGTATCAATACACATCTAAAGATACATTAGATTATGCTTCATGTTTTGACATTAGTATGTCCTTTTTCTTTTGCCTTCATATTTTTAGTCATTTTAAATACCTCTATAAAGATCGGGACTGGGGTTTTGAAATCCATTGGTTTAGACTTTTTAGCTTCATGTATTACTCATTAACACATATGTTTTGCTTAAAAGAAAAACTCATAGATTCTCTCAACAGAAAGCAATCTTTTTTTTTTATATTACATAAAGTAATCTTATTTGAAACAGGGTTCAATGTTAAATATTGACACTTCTCTCAAACAAAATTTGAATTTCAAAGTTCCATAGTACAAAGTAGTACTTGCTGTTGTTGATATGTTCGTATTTTGAATGCTCCTCATGAGAAATGGAAGTTTGAAAAGGAGAAAGACAATATTGCTATCAGAACCTTATCAACGTGCCAAGTTCATTAGGCATGATCTTAAAGTTAACTTCACTTTGCAATTGTGACAAAGTCTTTGTACCTCTATAAAAAGATTAACGAAGATACATGTAAAAACTGTACCAATTTCCCCAATCAGAACAATACTTAGCATTTTTCTAATTTTATTTCAATTCATTATGTTGAGGCCAAATCCACAATTGAATCACAACTCAATCAAATGAACTACACCGGGACAATCCCCATTATCAAACATGACTCTTTGCAGCGAATCGTGAATAAGCCAAATTACTTGTGTCCCGCGTAGGTAACTTGGTTGGTGAACTAAGGGATATTGAAGGAGATTTAAGAACGAGGTTTCAAGTTTGATCATGGAAACTAAGATTTTCCATGAACAGGTATTAGGAACTAAGTCATAAGCTATAAACTCATACATATTACCCACTGACGTGCCTCTGAATTAAGGACAAAACCATGAGTGCTAACACCTGACCTGAAACAGACAATACCTCATTAAAAAATGGCGCAGTAGACTTGAGATCAGAACAAACACTAACTTCATTTAGGCGATCAACTGTTACTTTCCCTAACATGGCTAGTGATTCCCATATATGTGTAGTTTATTTTAACTGTAAACTGATAACTAAAGTCAGTAAGTTACTTCTTTTTAATAAGATATTTTAGTTCCTTAAATGACCTCTAACATTCTGTTATTAGAATTTACTTGGATGTTACACATGTTGATTTATAATGTCCTTCTTTCATAGGTCTCCCAAAGAGGATCCTTTCTTGGAAGAGCTGGTGAGAAAGCAGTGGAAACAAAATTACATAAAAAAAATTGGAATGTAATATTTACATTGTACCTGTTGTGGATTTATGTTGCTTATATTTGTGAAACAAATTTTGTCTCAAAATGATTCAGATGAGACAAATTATTTCCTTTTTTGAGGGAGATGCCACATGTCCCAAAAAAGGGGTCATAATCGCAACTTTTTGTAAAGATAAGGGGTCAAAAAGCTTATTTCTCTTAAATTATTAGAAGATTAAATTTCTTTTCAGGGCTGCAGTCGTTTCTTAACGTCTCGCAACTCTGCGAATCATAGAGTTATATCTCTTAACAGTCGGATTCATGGCAAACCAATTGGTCGTAGGGAGTGTTACCTCATCTATAGTGTAAAGGGCGTAACAACACTCCTTTTGGGGCTTGACCACGAGACTTAACATGCAACAGTTACTAGGTTCAGGTGCCCGCCTGTTCCACGCGAGGGTATTAGGGTCTCCAGGCACCTATTTCCATATGACAAGAGTCTTACCAAGAACTTAGTGCTTAGCTATAACTTCCTATAGCTTTCGGGCTCTTCTAAGTTCAAGTTAACGTTCAAGTAGTCTCTCTTGATCCTTTCACTAGTGTTGTGTTTAAAGAAAAATTCATATCTAACAAACATTTTCCACTCCCATACTCGTTAAGGATTAGAGAGCTATACCATTAGAAATAAAGATGATCATAATTTATTTCTAAAGGTTTTGCGTTAAAACAGTTTAGAGCAAAGCTCAACGCTACAACTTTATATATCGCAAGTAAATAAATAAATCATAACCTCACCATGTCTAAACCACAAGAAGGGGTTTAGCTCATGGTGAGCTGAACCATGGAAATGAAAATAAATGATAACATAGAAAACTAAATTGATAGATTAAATATAGTTAGTACAAGATTACAATTCTAGAAGGAGAGTGGTGAGCCAACACATTACCAAATAATCTAACTCTAAGAACTCTAGAATCTAGCCACCATGCTCATCTACGAAGAAGATGAGATGGAATGAGATCTCTTAAGCTGCTAACCCCAGCCGTAATGACGCAGTACGGAAGCGTAGGGTTAGCAATCGCTAAACCTAGATGGAAAAGAACAAGTTTGCAAGCGACAAACTTGTGAAAATAGGGTTGCAAGCTACAAACCTATCAAATAAGGGTTTCCGGAAT
>Ga0315914_1009835_pt1 | contig 12137 bp, 6 predicted proteins | sample MpolenodulesMG_FD_203920 | JGI IMG/M metagenome (GOLD analysis project Ga0315914, IMG submission 203920) | Medicago polymorpha root nodule microbial communities from Los Angeles, California, United States - elongated nodules | ecosystem: Host-associated > Plants > Roots > Nodule | place: USA... | reverse complement strand
TAGCTCTTGATTCATCTTGCATCCATAGCCTTAGCTCACCAATCGGCTCTTGTTGCTCTCTTGCTTGCTAAGACACCATGATTCATGCTTGGTTATCATTGCATGCATTGATCACTAGATTGCTTGGAGAGGGAAGGATGGGGGTGATTTCTAGAGAGAAGGAGGAGAGGATTCTTGCTCTTGGTAGCTTAGAGAGAGAAAGTCTTGCACATAATGAATAATTTTGGCTCCAACATACTTATATACTCCCTCGGTGCAATTACCAAAATGCCCTTCGTCTTAAACGTGTTTACACCGACACTACTGATTAACTCGTGTTCAATTGGCACTGCGTCATAAAACATTCCTCACCGTAGTGAGTCTCATGAACATTGCCCTCTGGAGCACCTTTAACTGATATAATTTCGATACTGACGAGTGGGATATTACAATATCAATTTTGGAAGTAACAATATTTCAATAAAAAAAGGAAGTGGCTTAGTGGTGAGACTTGTAAAGTGTAGCCAAATGGTACCTGGTTTGAATCCTTGGAAAATATTTTTTTTCATAAAACTTATTCAGACCCACCAAAAATGGTAGGATTAGGGTTAGGTCAGACTGTCTAACATTTATATATATTAAGATATAGTGCTAACAAATCTTTTTCTAAAATATTTTGAGTCCTAATCTTTTTTTTAGATGATTTAAAGTTCAATCTTTAACATTATTTTTTTGTTCACGTTTGTTACTAATCTTTTTTTAGAGGATTTAAAGTTCAATCTTTAACATTATTTTTTGCTCACGTTTGTTACTAATCTTTTTTTTAGAGGATTTAAAGTTCAATCTTTACAATTATTTTTTGCTCATGTTTGTTACAATTGATCAAAGGCTAAGAAAGAGTAACTTATATTAATAAAATAAAATAATATTGAAATACTGTTTTTTGTTTAAGGATATGAAAATACTTGGCAATCTTTGTCGGTGGTATTGAAGGGAACAACACAGATGTACAACATAAAAGCAGCTGATAAAAAAGTAACATGAGTTTCTGTTTTGTGCTAGTTTTTTGTGAGTTTGATCTATGGTTACGGAGGTAAAAAAGGGTTAACGAGAACGATTAGTGACATGAATTAGTAATCCATGTGTTATTTTATAATTGACTAACAGTAAGAACAGTTCATAAGGAACAGTGTGTAAATTTTCTCCTTAAATTAAATTTATTCTTATTTATTTGTTACATGTGTTATTTGTATTTAAAATTAAGGATATTTTTGGAAAGAAAAGTCCAATCCAAAAGTGTGCTGAAAGAGGTAGTTTTCTTTATATATAATATAGATTACTCTATCTTTTTTAATATTTTTCATCTCTTTTTGATTTGTTAAAAAAAAAAATTGAAAATTAGACAAGATAAGCCAAAGAATCAAATGTCCTTCTCAAAAATATAGTCAACCAACCAAAATAAGAAATAAATGGACATTACATTTTTCCTTTTCTGGTACAATTGCGTTGACTATTAAAAAAAAATTAGCAATAAACTATTCAACTTGACGTAGTCAAAGTTGATCTTGTGGCTCCAATTTAAGGTTGAACATTTAAGAGTAAATTACACTCTCCTCTCTTCAAGATGTTTGAATTACACTCCTCTTCCCTTTTATGTTAAAATATACACTCTCATCCCCTCTTATTCAAAACATATTAGAAAATATTTCACTCCCCTCCCTTGAGAGAAGCTTGAATTACATTACCATCCCCTCTTAAGTTAAAATCTACGCTTTAGTCCCTCAATATTTTTTTTTATTTCTAATAATCTAGCAAAAAAATAATCTACCACACTTCAAAGAAAAAATAGCATTGCGAGTTCATTTTAATATAATCAAATTTTGAATACATGTCTTTCTCTATTTTTATTCACAATTTCATTAACATATAGTTTTAAACCCTATTATAAAATATGAAATAACCCAAAATAAAATTAAAATATGTGAAAAAGTACTAAAGTCGATTAAGTGTGGTTATTTAAAAGTGAATTTTATACTCTAAATTATAAAATTAATAATACAATATTTAAATTTAATTGTCATTGACATTTAGATTATAAAGAAACAAAGTTATATTTTTTAAATGGTGTTTCAAAATTAATATATTATGAAAATATTTATTTATGTTAAAATAAATTAAAGTGTAGTCCATATTTAATTATTAAGGGATGAGGTTGTAATTCAAGCATCTTATAGAGGAGGGGGGTATTAATTTTATTTTTCAAGGAAGGGGTGTGTATATTTTAACATAAGAGGGGAGAACGTAATTCAAATATCTCTGAAGGAAGGAGAGTGTAATTTACCCAACATTTAATCATATACAACTGTCATGTTTTATTTTAACTTGGAGTGCTTATGTTGAGAAGACTTTTATGGTCTCTTTTTTTTTTTTTAAGAAAGACTTTTATGGTCTCATAACCACAAATAAAAAATATTTAGTCATATTCACATCAATTAAAAAAATTAAAAATAAAATAATTTAGTCACATAAATCAACATCATTTACATTTATTCTCTTTTATTTTTTTCATGTGATGTTAGTGGGTCCAAATATTTTTATTTTAATGTTTTGTAATTTTGTTCATAGAAGAGTTGCTTTTAGATTGAATGTGTGGCATAGATAGTGCTAATACATTTTCCATATGTGAACGCACAAGCGATTCATTGTCGTCATAGATATTATTTTTAGGGTCGTTATAGTTTGTATGTGATTCAGCTTAAACCAATTTTTTTTTCAAGATCATTTCATGAAATATGATATTATTAACACACACAAAATCATGCGCAAAAAAAACAAAAATTACACACAAAATCTAATCCATGAACTTCATCTTAACTCTAATACATGAACTTCATCTTAACTCTCTTTCTCTATCTTTGGGAACCAGTCCTCTCATTTGTTTTTAATATCTCATTCTCCCTCCGTCTTATAATAACTGAGTCTTTTGTAAAAAGAAATATTGTTTCAAAATAACTGATTCATTTCACATTTCAATACAATACTAATTATTTTTTTCTAATTATAACTCTAATTAATATTACTTTCATCATTCTCAATTCAATATATTCTACTTTGCATTTATGATAGTGGAGAATGCACCAATACATAACAAAAGTACTTAAAACCATTTTTCTCTCTCCTTCATTTATGCATTTTTCTTAATATGTGTGAGATGAGCAAATGACTCAGTTAATTCGGAACGGAGGGAATATCACTTATGCGTAGTTAATCGTGCCATTAAACTATTATACTTTTATTTTTTATCTTAAATATTCATCTTACCTTTTTCTATTTAATGCTGAGATTAACAAATAACAATACAAGAAAAACATGAGAAGAAAAAAAAAACAATTAAGAGGATCAATTCTCCTCCAACTTCCACCTTTTTTCTTTCAAAAAAATTAATCTATTTTTACATGTTTGTACACTTAATAACTCTCTCGGTTTATCTGATTAACCATTCATCACTTCACTTACATCATTCATTCGAAAATTACACTTGTTTCTACACCAAATTGAATAATGTCAACAAATTTTCCGTTTAACGGGATGAAAGGAATATAATCTAAAAATAAATTATACAATTTTAACCCACTTGTATGAGGCAACCCACCATTCTCTTTCCTGTTTGTCAATTTTTATTCTTTAGGTGTAGCGAAGCTGGACATTTTTATACAAGGGAGCCAAATCTACAAAAACATAATATATTTTAGGGTTAATAGGTCTTTACCCCCTATAACATAGGTCATTTCTGGTTTTTCCTCTCTAAAATATTTTTTTTAATTTACCCCCTGTAAAAAAAATTTGTTTTGATTAACCCCCCTAATAGGCCAAACAAAAACCAATTGTTTTTTCCAAGAAATTTTCGTTTTTGTTTGGCCTATTAGAGGGTAAACCAAAACAAAAAAGTTTTACAGGGGGTAAATCAAAAAAAATATTTTACAGGGGGGTAAAGGCCTATTAACCCTATATTTTACTTGTCTTTCCGACAATTTTTATCGTAAACAAAGTTCTCTTTATAATTCTAAGAGATCGATAGTTTTAATATAAGACAAAATACTACGATTATGATTAGTTATTTGTCATAAAATGGGGGGAGGGGTTACAATTGGCAAAATGGTTGGTTTTTATTCCTTAAGAGATAAAAACGACTAGGTCATGTATGTTTTCCTTCCCTTAATCGTTTGGGTAACTACAAACTATAAATATAGAGCTATTGATTATTCGATTTTAACAAAATAGTTAGGCCAATTTCTAGGTGAGCCCATAACTATTGAAGGTTTGAGAACGTCGAAGTAAGAAAAATTATCATTAGTTTATGTCTAATCTAATCAATAATTGAACGATTAAAATAGGTCAGGCCAACAAAGTTAGGGTTCATAATCATTGTGACCTAAATCGATTTATGAGACTTTTTGTCATCGCATAAAAGACATTGAGAACAATATTAATAGGATAAAATAACAAATTAATCGACTAAAATTCATAGAATCGTTTAAAGTCACATAATCAAACAAATTACATGGAAGTTCCTCTTTTATGACCTAACCTAGAGAGGATTAACTACTAATAGCTTCTAAACATATATAATTAGATATGGATAAGAAAGCAGAAAAGGATCGCTGATTGATGATTTTTTGGCTTCCGAATAGCTATGGTTGATTCAATCCTTCAGCAATCGCATTTCTACCTTCGCCTACTCGTCAAATTTATTTCCACTGACCTAGGGGTTCAGTATTTATAGGCACACATTTTCATAAGTTTTAGGGAAAGTTGGCTCACGATGAAAGTTTATTCCTCGCAATGTGAGGCTAACTTAACTGATCCATTTGGCTTGTTTCTCTATTCTCGTGATGCGATGCTCGTAGCTTGCGATGCGAGATAGACAGTGGCAATCACCTGCATGCTTTTTGATGTATTTAGTTGCAAAATCATGTAATTAGGCGAATCAAAGCACCTCATGAAGATTCAAAAGGCTTCTAAACACATTACAAGTTGGAGAAATTCTATTCCAAGTCCCAAGACAAGTTTCAAGGAAGAAAACACTAAAACACATGAAGAAAAAAAAATGTGTTCGAAGAGGGTGTTGTGCGCTCTAGGCATGTTGTCATGCGCCCCGGGTGTGAATAACAGTGTTGAAAAGCCTAGTTTTTCAGCCCAACTCACCGAGAAAACAACCTATAAATACAAATTCTCTCATTAATAAATTCTTATTCACAAGAAAGCGGTTCAAGAGGAATGCAAGCGCTAGGAGCATCAAAGGAGAAGTCTCTCCTCAAACTTTGTCTCTAGAGTATGTTTTATTTCTTTTATAATTTGTCTTTAGTTACCACTAGCACGGGTCACGTAACATTGCGATAATTATATAAAAATAATTAAATTATTAATATAGTCAAATATTTAAAGATATTAAATAAAAAAAATTAACATTAATGTGATTTTTCTATTAATTTTTTTTTCTTATATATACAAAAAACTGTTATATATTTGAATCGTGCCCGATGTGGATTTTATTTGATTATATATGCGAAAACAAATTTTTATGTACATATAAAAGAAAATCTTCTTGAAAAGCCTTTGAACTTGAGATGAATTTCTTCAAGTTGTATTGTCTTCAAAGACCTAAGAATCATTGATATTCAATCTTCATATCCTTGATCCTTCATGTGATGTCTTGTTTTGCCGGTTTGGATGATTTCTCACTAAAAAGACTTAAACATCTATGGAGTTGCATAGTTTAGGATATAACTGAATTACAATGACTCTATTGAAAATAATACAAAATATTCTTCAAACCATTGACAACTCCTCTAAATGACCTCTTATTTGACTTCAAATGCTAAGAAAATAACTAAAAACATAGTAAAAAATATCATATGATACTCTGTAATACGTTGAAATTTTAAAAAATGTGAAAAGTGGTGAAGATAAGGAGACTAAGAAAGTGGACAATAGAAAGAAGAGAAAAAAAAGTCAAGAACAGGACATCCCTGTGGAAATAGTGAATTTGGATATCAATGATGGAAATGAGGTAGTTTATGATGCAAGTCAAAAATCTGATCAAGGAAAGCAAGTGGCATCTCACAGTCCGAACAATGAGATTATTAGAGAATAATCAGCTCAACAAATAGAAGATATGGCTAAGATTTCTCCAATGAAAGAAGTAGAGAATGAAGATGATGAAAAGGATCAAATGGTAGAAAATGATCAAATCACACTAAAAAAGGTTCGATATAGGGTGCGTTTGTTTCAGGTTTAAAAAAAAAAATAGATTTTGTGTCAAAAGAATCTAGAGATTTTTTTTTAGAGATTTTAAAAAAAAATTGAAGTTATTTGTGTTTGTCTACTATCCATAAAAATCCATTTTAAAAAAAAATGAGTTCTAACATGCACGTGTGTTATCTCCTTGTTGAAAAAATAGATTTCGAGAAAAAGTAATCCTAATATTTTTTCATTTTATGGTCAAAATAGATTTTTTTTGATAAAATGATTTTTCTAAAAATCCTAAACAAACACTTAAAAATGAAAAAAGTGATTTTTTTAGGGAAAAAATAGATTTTTTTTTGAAAAAATCTGAACAAACTAGCCCATAGTAATATGTAATAAATTATGGATGGATATGTGCTGTGCTATTTCTTATATTACTCTCATGAAAACTAAATCACACCATTATCCATTACTGTTAGAATTTCATAATAGTCATAATAGATTTGCATATAGTTTTAAGTTAAATATGTTGGCTCCTCATGAAGATTGTAAAAGTATTGTTTCAGAGGTTTTGATCAATAATTTCATTGGTTGCCCAATGTTTGTGCTCTCTACTAACTTGAAGTTATTAAAAAACAAGATCAACTTAAATTGAGTTAGATGTGAATATGGATATGCAAGAAATATTTTGGCAAGAAAAGTCAAAGGTGAAGTGGCATCTAGATGGTCACAGAAACACTGTTTTCTTTCACATAATTGCAAAGATAAAAAAAATAAAATACAAAGCTGATTTCACACATCCAAGTTGGAGAAGACATTATTTCAGATCCTAGGGATATAACTGAGTGTAATGACCCAAATTTTGAGACATTAGTTTATGAAATTTTTAGTGAAAAAGATGAATAAATATTTATTTTTTCTTGTAAAAAATAAATGTAACTGAAAATTCATAGGCTTGAAAATAAATGAATAAATAAGTTTCTCTTAAATTTTCAAAATTATAAATCAGAGTTGTTTTACATTAAAATATAAAATTCCTAAAAACAAGGCTCTTGGCCTTATCACAACATAAGGGCACACCCTACTTCGTCATAACTTTAAACACTTGTGAGAACTCTCACAAGACGCACTAAAAGTCCACATATCTCAAAGCCTTCAACTATGAGTTTATCATTATTTGAATCCAAAATACGAAAAAGGATAAACTCTCAAACAACAACAGCAACAACAAAATATATATCATATACATATTCTAAAAATATGATGTTATATGTATATACATCATATACATATATACAACCACAAAAAAATGAAGCTGATATATATGTATGTGATGTATATTTGGGACCCTGTTATATCAAATTCATATTGATAAAATAGGGTCCACCTCTAAATCATATTCATATTAAACACATCCTTTTGTTATATAGGGACCAAATTGCCTATTTTTAATTATTGACAGAGATCAAGTTGTTTCTTTTTAATTATTGTCATGGATCATATTGTCTCTTTTTAATTAACTTAGGTGTACTTTTAATCCCCCTATTTTCAAAAAAATGAAGCATTGGTCCTCCTATTCTAAAAATTGATTTTTGTTGTCCTCAGTTTAACTTGCATGGAAATTTTGGTTTCTCGTTTCCTTTTTTGTTCATTTTTTATGATGTGTCATATTCATTTATTACATGATAATGTTTATTAAACACATTTTTTCTAACATGAATATTCAATATGACATAATGTTCATTTTTTATGATGTGTCATATTCATTTATTACATGATAATGTTTATTAAACACATTTTTTCTAACATGAATATTCAATATGACATAATGTTCATTTTTTATGATGTGTCATATTCATTTATTACATGATAATGTTTATTAAACACATTTTTTCTAACATGAATATTCAATATGACATAATAAGTGCTATCATATTATAAATGAATAGGTCACATTGTCAAAAAGACTAAAAAAAATGATTTGAAGACTAAATTTCGAAAATAAATTAAATTGGGGCAAAATAATAAAGGATAAAAACTTCATTTTTTTAAAAAAATATAAGACCTAAGTATTTGAATTATTGTGAAGGACCCGGTTATCTCTTCTTTTTTTATGTGAGTCAGGTAGGACCAGGTTTTCCTGTTGTAAGATTTTGGCGATGTTTCACGCTGTGATAGATAATGACCATTAACCATTAATTTAAGATCGGAGAGTTCAGATTTCAAATTGAGTTCACACAGTAAAACAATCTCGACTGTTCATGCAGTTACAACAAGAAATCCAAATTCGGTCAGGTAGGTACTACTACTAAGTGATCCCGATTTTTGTTTTTCTTGTAGTTTTTCTCAACAATTAAAATGGTTGTTGAATCTTGTTATATATAACTGCTCATGAGGACCAGGTTATTATTATAAAGTTGAAGATACATCTAAAGCATCCTCTTCTTCTTCTTCCATAGTCTATCATTATTAACAATGTTGTCAGTACTATTTCTACTTGCTCCATGCCTAATTATTCCTTTGCTAATATTTTTTCACAACCATAGAACCATTAAACATTATCCACTTGGTCCAATAGGCCTTCCCATAATAGGAAATCTTCATCAACTAGACATTTCTAATCTTTATCTTCAACTTTCTCAATTCTCAAAAATATATGGTCCTCTATTTTCAATTCAACTTGGATTAAGAAAAGCTATTGTTGTTTCTTCAGCTGAAATTGCAAAAGAAGTATTGAAAACCAATGACCATTTGTTTTCTAATAGACCTATATTATATGGTCAACAAAAATTGTTTTATAACGGGTCAGAAATCTTTTTTTCACAATACACTGATTTTTGGAGAGAAATAAGAAAAATTTGTGTTGTTCATATATTTAGTTCAATACGTGTGTCATATTATTCTTCTATAAGAAATTTTGAGGTGAAGAAAATGATCAAAAAAATTTCAGGGCATGCTAGTTCTTCAAGTGTTACAAATTTGAGTGAGTTATTGATATCTCTATCAAGTACTATAATTTGTAGAATTGTTTTTGGGAGAAGCTTTGAGGATGAAGGAGCTGAGAGAAGTAGGTTTCATGGAATGTCACATGAGTGTCAAGCTTTGCTGGCAGAAATATTTATTTCTGATTATATTCCATTCACGAGTTGGATTGATAAACTTAGGGGATTGCATGGCCGTCTTGATAGAAATTTCAAAGAGTTTGATGATTTTTATCAAGAGATTATAGATGAACATTTGGATCCAAATAGACAACATACAAATGAAGAGGTTATTGTTGATGTCTTGCTTCAGCTTAAGAAAAAACGTTCATTTTCTTTTGATATCACTTTTGATCACATCAAAGGGGTCCTCATGGTATGATATTTTAATTCATTTCCCTTTTTATCAATCTTTTTTATAAAAAATTTGTGAATTTCTTCTTCAAGCAAAAGGGATCAAACTACTCCAAAGTAATGTTACATTAACGTTACACGCTCAATATTATTTTACTCGATTCCTATTTTTTAAATTTGACCGTTAGATTGAGGCAAAAAAAAAAAATTCACTGTTAGAATGTAAATTTATACCATTAAGATCATTCGTGTAAATTTTTGAATAAGTCTAAAATCATTTTTTTTTTGTGGTGGCCAGGATTCGAACTCTTGACCTTGCATATTTTATGCATTATCCATATTAACTGAGCTAAGCTCACGAGGACAGACACATCAAGATCAACTGTTTATTCATTTTTATAGAACACCATAAATCTTGGTGATTCTCAAAAACATATCAAATGATTTTAGATTTGTATAAAATTTTACATGAATGATCTATATGATATAACTTACAATCCAACAGTCAAATTTAAAAAATATGAATCGAGTAAAACAATATTAAACGATATAACATTGGTGTAACGTTACTATCGTGTAATATGTTCCCTATATATACGTGCATTGACAATTATGTATGCAATACGTCACACAAGTGAATCAAATTCATGCAAAGTATTGTTGTCTTATATTATGCCATGTTTGGATACACAACTTAATATATTTTTATAATTAACGATAAAATAACTTAAATTGTTTTAGTATAAGACACACACGTTGTTTTAATAATGTTTTATGGTTAACTTATATGAAACTAAGCTGAAAAGGACTTATAAGTATGTCATAAGCTTTTTTATATATTGTCCAAAATAGTCTCACAAGTATTTATGTTAGTAAACAAGATTAAATAAGCCATCCAAACTGAACTTCCGAGTGAAAAATATACTCCATCTGATCCTTATTATAAGAAGAAAAATCAAAAAACATCAAAACCCATACACTCATTAATTAGTGTAACTTTTTAAATATTTTTACAAATATACCCTCATAAAATTTACGAATAATTAAATACACTCACTAATAGTAAAAAGACAAACATTAAATAAGGGGTAGAAAATCCCTCAAAAAATAAGGGGTAGAAAAGTCTTTTAAGCAATAACTACACCATAAAAGTTATGATATTCTCTTATAAATAGGAACCAAAAAAATTTAAAAAAAATTCTTATATATAGGACCGGAGGAAGTACTAAAAATGGAACAAGTAATTAGAGCTTGGTGTTAGTTTGTTTTTAGTTTGGCTTTAGTATTAGATATTTGCAATGTAATTCGTAATTGAATTTTGTTTACTTGCCACATCTTATGTTTTGTCCACTCTTATCTATAAGATAGATGAAAGAAAATTAATGTATTTGGTCCGATATTTGAATCAAATACATATAAAAATAAAAATAAAATTATCCATGATCATTTTAATAGATCAAAGCATTTGTGTGTGTATATATTTGATTTCTTTAAAGTGGCCAACTCACTTTAGAGTGTAAAATAGATAATATCAACTATTAATTAACAAATTAGAGGTAAATATGGTAACAACATCATAACACCTCTTGATTTTTCTCACTTACGTCTTACTCGCTTTAGAGAATCCCTGTTCATATTATTGAAGTGGTACCCATGACCACAGGCCAGCCAAGTGTGTGACCGGCTTGATGTAAACATCCCACAAAAATTTAAGAGATTTAGGGACCACAACGTGCTATAACTTTCCTTTTACAGCCTACAACATCTATTTCTTCTTAGATGTTTTTTTCTTAGGGATTTCTTTTTAGATGTTATTTTAAGGTTAAAAGAAACTAATAAAATTTTATTACTCTGGGTTAAATTATTGGTTTTTCCTTACTACACTTAGCAAATTATCATCTCATGTTACCTATTTTTTTTTTAGAAAACATTTTACCTATTTCTTTCACTATAAAAAGTAACTAGGGATAATTTTATAAAGGTTTTTTAACTTAATATAAATTTCTGAACAGATTCTTTAATTTTTATTTCTTTTCATGTCAAATTAGCTTTGATTCTCGGTCATTTTTGTTACAGAACATGAATATTGAATGATATATTACAATTGAAGAGTATATGTCTCACAAATAAGTACCGTTATTACAACCGTCGTTATGATAATTTATGTGTCATCTTAACAAATTGAAAATGTAATTCAGGTTTTTGAATGTTCAAGTTTTTTGAATATTTTTTATTTGTTAACTCATAAAGCACTTCTTTTTAGGATATGATTGTAGCTGCAACAGATACCACAGCAGCCACATCAGTTTGGACTATGACCGCCCTAATGAAAAACCCAAGAGTAATGAGGAAAGTACAAGATGAAATTAGGAACTTGGGAGGTGAAAAAGATTTTTTAGATGAAGATGATATTCAAAATTTACCTTATTTGAAGGCAGTGATTAAAGAAACGCTGAGATTGCACCTACCGGCCCCTCTTCTTATGCAAAGAGAATCACGTGAAAATTGCACTATAAGTGGATACAATATTCCAGCCAAAACAATATTGTATGTGAATGCTTGGGCTATTCAGAGAGA